>Ga0302271_10000666_pt1 | contig 33540 bp, 22 predicted proteins | sample III_Bog_N1_1_FD_198767 | JGI IMG/M metagenome (GOLD analysis project Ga0302271, IMG submission 198767) | Peat permafrost microbial communities from Stordalen Mire near Abisko, Sweden - III_Bog_N1_1 | ecosystem: Environmental > Terrestrial > Soil > Wetlands > Peat | place: Sweden: Abisko... | reverse complement strand
GGGGAAGATAAGCCAAAGATTCTAATAATTTTTTTCTTTCTTAAATTAGATTTTCTTCTTGAAAGCTAAAAGTTCCAGAATTATTCGAAATTAATAATTTACCTTTCTCGCGGAGATATTTGCAGAGAGAATAATCAAAAATATCTTTAGTTTTTCTTGTGCCAAAGATTCTCTGCAATAAATTATATAAGAAATAAGCTGAATAATAACAATGAGATAAAATTAAATTGGATTAAGGAGCAAAGATTCGATATAAAAGTAGAACAGATTCAAAGATAAACAAATAAGAATTAAATTACAAAACAATTATTGAAAATTATCTGTTATGCAACACTTACCGAAGAATCACTTCCTCTTCTCATCGGAGTCTGTTTCGATTGGACATCCTGATAAGCTTTGCGACTACATTTCGGACTCTGTCCTTGATGCATGCTTGACAAAAGATCCTGATGCCAAGGTTGCTTGTGAGTCTGCCTGCAAGAACACTCTCGTGATGGTTTTCGGTGAAATCAGCTCTGGAAACGCGTTGGTGTCTTATGAGTAAGTTGTCAGATAAGCCATCAAAGAAGTTGGTTATGACAATATTGAAAAAGGTCTTGACTACAAGAATACCTGCGTTATGGTTGCCCTCGATCAATAATCAAGAGAAATAGCTGAAGCTGTTCATATTAGCAAGGAAGACGAAAATGTTGGTGCTGGAGATCAAGGTCTCATGATTGGATATGCTACTGATGAGACTGAAGAGCTTATGCCCCTCACTCATATGCTCTGCAACAAGCTCATTGCGAGACTACACACTGTTCGCACTGAGCATATTTGCCCTTGGATGAGACCAGATGCAAAGGTCTAAGTCACAGTTGAGTATCTTCAAGATGGTGTTTTTATTAAGCCAGTCCGTGTCCACACCATTCTTATCTCTCAATAGCACGCCCCTACAATTTCCAATGAAGAAATCCACAAAGAACTAAAGGAGCACGTTATTAATAAAGTTATCCCCGCTAACTTGATTGATGCTAACACTGTTTACCATCTGAATCCCTCTGGTTCATTCATTGTTGGTGGACCTTGCGGAGATGCAGGTCTTACTGGAAGAAAGATCATTGTTGATACTTACGGTGGCTGGGGTGGTCACGGAGGTGGTGCTTTCTCCGGCAAAGATCCTACTAAGGTTGATAGATCTGCAGCTTATGCCGCTAGATGGGTAGCTAAATCTTTGGTATCCAATGGATTCTGCAAGAGAGCCCTCGTGCAAGTTGCTTATGGTATTGGTATTGCTAAGCCTCTTTCTATCTACGTCAATTCTTACGGCACAGTTTCTGATGGATATACTGACATTGATCTTCAAGATATTGTCACTGAGAACTTCGATCTTAGACCTGGTATGATCATCAAAGAATTAAATCTAAAGAGACCCATCTACAAGAAGACTGCTTCTTGCGGTCATTTTGGCAGAAATGATCCAGATTTCACCTGGGAAACCCCTAAAAATCTCGACCATGCCAAGAAGCCCCACCATGATAATAAGCACCATCATTGATTTGTTTTTATGTCTTTCTTGTTCAAGACTGTTTTTTATTCTCAAGTTGCAAAAGAGATCATCTTTATCAAATTTAAATCCTTCCTTGTTATCAAATGAAATTATCGAAAATAAACTAAAAAAATATCTTTTGAAATTACATCTTTGCTTCCAGCAAACATTTATCTCCAAATTGAGGTTCAGTGACGCAATAATTTGATTTTTGCTTCCAACTATTTTTATTTCATTTTAAATCATATTGATAACACAAATTTCATAGAAGCCACCAAAGAGCTCTAATGTTGAATTCAAATTTATTAATCAATTTCAATAAATGAATAATATTCTTCAAATTAAAAGAAAATGAAAAAAGACGCGTGAATTTCCCCTATCTTTTCTTATGCTCAGAGTAGTTCTTTTTAGATTAATAACCCTTCCTATTGAAATCTTTTTTTGAGTTTTTTATGAAAAATAAAATTACCTTTTCTCAACTTTTACTTTTCATATTTTTTCATGCTTGAATTCAAACCCCTTCGTTGCTTATTTGTCAAACATCCAAATTTAGCTTGAGAAGTTCAATTTCTTTGAGATAAATAAATGCAATCCTTTATTGCATCAACAAACAAAAACGAAACTGTGATGAGGGTAAAGTCAGTTAACAAAATGTGTCTTTGATTTGAGAGTTATGTTTGATTTGTAAATTAAGAAAATAAAAATTTACTCCCAATTTATTTTATTTGAAATAATTATCGCAAATAATTCAATGTGTAAGGCATGTATGTTTTAGACAAGCACTTTTTTACAAAAAAAGTAGATAACTTATTCATCTGATAATTCCAGAAATGTAAGAGTGTTGAATGATCCAACCAACTGTGAGAAGGATCTTCTCGTCATCTTTCATTTCGGGGTTGAAGGTAACTTCTCCGTGGGCATAAGGAGGATAGAGTAAATCCCAAGGGAGCACACATTGTTAGTTTTTAATATCGGAGTTCTTGATCATGCAATATGGCTTTCCTCTTTTCTGGACTTCGATATTCTTAGGGTATCTGCAAAAGTATCCGGAGCAGTCATCCAAGAAGTTCTAGCAGTTATAAATTGGCACAAGGATAAATGGCTCTCTGCTTTCATCGATAGGGCGAATGATAAAACGGTTAGGAGAAGAGCAAGCGTTTTCGATCAAACATTCAACACGGCCTATGATAGTTCCCTTGTATCTGATAATAGCAGTCTTATAGCAGCAGAGTTCAATTTCGATAGGACATTTCTCACTAGGGACATTGTTGAACTTGAAAGGAATTTCTTTGTGTCCATATAATTCGCAGTTCAGAACACATTGCATACATTTAGCACATTTTGGGTCGCATCCACAGAGTCTGCTGTTTCTGTAAAAGACGATCTCACCAAGAGTAGAAGTCTTGATGAACATCTGATTTTTACCGCAGCAGAGATACTTCTATTAGACTTTCAGGAAGGTCTCTTCTGTGGCCCAGTTTTAAGGTACATCATACTTGATCTACTACACAGCCTTTGTTTCTTATTGCCTTTGTTGTTAAAGCAATTGTTGGTAGTAGGCGTTCTGGAGGGCAGCCTGTTGAGGAGTAATAACAATCATGATAAGTTGATTTTTGAAAGTATTATTCTTTTGTTTTTTTTTCTGAAAAAGTTTATTGATTTATTACTAAGTATAAAATTGAGCAGCCCCCCCCCCCAAATTTATAGCTCCTCACTATCGAAACTCTTTTTTTCCCCCTTTGATAAATCAAATTCGAGGGCTTTTTGAGTCTAGCTTCGTTTCAGTTTATATAATTGTCATCATTAGATTCTTCTTCTAGCAATAAAATTTTTAAATAAATAGTTTTTTTTCATTCTCATTCATTTTTTACAGATAATGTACTTAAAACTTCATATTTTCTTCAACTTTTCTCAGACGATTTCGATAGTTGTTGAGCGCAAACTAACCTTAAAAGACCTTGCAAATAATTCTGAAATAGTCCTTCCAAATTAAACTCCCTTGTGGGATTTATCATTCATCGCAGTTATGTTTCCTACCTCTGAAATAAAAATGATGGGCTTAACTTGAATTAATATTATTTAAAAGGATTCAGAAAAAGGAGGAGGGGAGGAGGAGGAGAGGGGGAAAGAGGAAAATTTCAGTGTCTAAAGCCCTAGCTCACTTTTTTGCTTAGAAATCTTAAAAATGGTAAAAAAAATTATAAGCATTCTTCTATCCTAATGCGTATTCTCTGTATGAAAATTGCTTTTCCAATAAGTGAAAGCCTCTGTGTATGTTAAAGATTCTTATTTAACTAATTATTTAGTTTTTGAAACTGCTTATCATATTAACTGTGGATTTGATTTGAACATAGATTAGAATCGCTTTACATCTTTCTAAGAATCACACAATTTAAAAAAAATTAGCTTACAAAGACAAGAATAAGATAAGAAAATTGTAATTACATAAATATGCCCTTTTAATCAACTGCCAAATTGTTTCTAACGCAAATACATTCAAGGAGTTTGACAAAATTATTCTTTGAAGATTATTTTATTAATTCAAAGATTCAAGACTGGACCATTTTCTGAGATTATGTTACAAGTATGTTATTTCTTATTTGGCAGCTTCCATTTCCTATCATTTTTTTCTCTTTGGCTAAGCCAAATAATTTATATGAATCATTATCCGTATAATTGAAGTTTCATAATTCCACTTTTTTAGATGAGTTCTTTAAATCAGGCTAATTATTTAATTTTGAAAAGATAATTGAGTATATTTTGTTAAGAAATCTTTCAAAGGATTAGCAATTAATTGAATATCTCAACAATGTTAAGTAATTTTCAAGTCAATTTAGTTAAGATATTAAAGGCTTAACTAAATGAGAGAAGAACAAATAATTCCATTAATTAGAAGATGGAAGGTTCTGACTACAATAGTATTGGGTAGAGGTACTTCATAATTTGGAAATGAATGGAGAAGATTTAAGAAAAACGTGCAAACTGTAATGGCGGCTTTGCAAAGCCTTAAGATATTCATTCAGCCCGCCTAAATTGGGAATGTATTTAAAAATATGTGTTGAAAAGAAAATAATGTAATGCAGGTCTGTACATAAAAGACTAACATATTTGTAAGTAAAACAACATAACTCAGAATATTTTGATTGTTTCTTAAGAACAACATGAATTATTAATGTTTTTTGTTAATTTTGGAATCACTTATTTATTATTTTTGCTTGTCTGTTCTAACATTTTGAAGGCCAGATAGACAATAATTAAAAACAGAGAGAATTAGAACTAGAAAAATTAAGCTAAAACTAAGAAAAAAGACATGCAGGAATTAACAGAATCAACTCTAAAATCTCTCTTTACTTCGAAGTCAAGAAATACAAGAAACATTGCCATTGTTGGGACCAAGGATAGCGGTGTTTCATCTCTGAAGAATTTCTTGTTTCGAAATTACGGAGTGAAACCAAATGATGGGTTCAAAATGGAAGACATTGATTCTGGAAATATCTAACTCATCTTTGAAGAAACTAATCTGATTACTGTCAGTGACTCATTGAGCTTATGTGATAAAGATGGATTACTTATTGTAGTAGATGTGACTAAAAAACAATTAGATTCTGCATATCTTCTTCCGATTTTGAAAGACGCCCTCTGTCTGAAACTCAAATTAATCTGGTTTTTCAATAAACTCGACAGATCAATTTTTGAACCAAGTGTCCCAACATCTGAAGAGCTTTACTAGCTGCTGGTGGAGAAGATAGACTAACTCAACGCCTTGCTTGAACAAGTTGCAGATTAATCAACTGAAGGAGGTGAAGAAGTCAGCCCACTTAAAAGTAATGTACTTTTTGGTTCAGCCATCGATGGTTGGGCCTTTTCCATAGAACATTTCGCTAAAGAATACGCACAAATGGTTAACATTGAGCCATCAAAAATGATCCCAAAACTATGGGGAGAAAATTTCTACAATCATTTTACGAAGGTTAGTTTTGTTTTTCATTTTTTTGAAAGCAACTCTGTTTCACATATTTTTCCTTTGCCTTTTTAGACTTGGTCCACTGAAGTCAAATCTACATCAAACTCATTGCGCTCATTCTGCTCCTTCATTCTCGATCCAATTTGCAAAATCTATCACGCTATTAGAGAAGGTGATAGTGTAGAAAAGATTATCAATGGTCTCAACATCAAAGGAGATTTCAAAAATAAGGTAAACTAGCCTTACCATTAGTGGTTCTATTTTTTATCTTAACCTATTTTAAATTCATTTTCAGACAGGGAGACTTCTTTTGAGGAATGTGATGTACACTTGGATGAATAGCGCTAAAATAACTGCAAGAACAGTGATGCAATGCATTCCTAGCTATCAAAAAGGATTGTAAGATCATGGAAGAAATACAGTTTTTAGCAATTTCTTGAGTGAAAAGACCCAAGATGATAATTCTATTCTGTCTATCTTTGGGTAAGATCAAGCAGGTAACAAATTAGCAAAAGTTCTGAAAAAGGGCACATCCAAAGCAGTGGAGACTTGGAATGTATTCAAAAGTGATCTCTTTGACGGTCAAACTCTTATTGGAAAAGAGAATATTACATAATTCAACTGTAATGTATTCGCAAATGTCAACATGGTAATTTCATGGGAAGATATTCAGCAAGGAGATGTTATTATTGTTTAAAGCAGTGCCTCTCAAATTGGTAACATTTTAACTGATTTACCTGCACTTCCTTTCTTCAAAAGCTATTTACCTGCACTTCCCTCAAATAAACCCTCATTTAACTCAGAAAAAACTCCTTTTTCTGTTTCAAACCTTTTACTCGGCACTTTTAGTAGTATCTCAAAGTCACTCGGTGATCTTCTGATTAGAAAAAATGAACTTTTTGAAAGTAAAAAAGAACTGCAAGATCATCTAATCGCAAGATATGAATTCACACCCCAAGATGCAGAATCTATCGTAAATGTTCAAAATGGATGCGTTGTTATTAACTACGCTGATAACAGTGTCAGCTAACTGCTTTCTTCTGCGTTTTCTAAAGCGATCCTCTCATCTAAACTGTTCTTCATGAGAATCGAAGTTGAAACCATTATTTCTTCGAACAAATTAACCGAAGAGGAATTACTAGACAGCCTAGTTCAAGAATTAAACTAATATGCACTCGCAAAAGAATGAATGTCTTCATATATATTTATTGTTTTTGCTAGACAAAACTTTGATTTCGCAGGAAGTTCTAAGCTGTTATTTAAAATTAAGTTGCTCATTTTAATCTTTTATTGTTTTAAGTAATCTAAATTAATTAACTTCATGGAATAATTAAATCAGGGAGGGTATTGATAATTTTGTTAATAAATAATAATAAATTAAATTTCAGAATTTGAATAACTAATAAAAAGTGATATTGCAACTTGTTTAGAACAAATGTTTCAATGCGAAAATATTATTAATAGTTTTGACCCTTATTGGCCATTTCAAGAGATGCTCTGTTGAGTTGTTGCGGTGATAAATTACAAATTTCTAGGGAGGGAAAAATACGGGAGAAGACGTTAATTCAATACTGGTTAGTTTCACTACAAGATTAATTTGGAAGAGAAGGAAATGTAAAACTAAGTAAGAGAGGAGGATTATTTCATTAAGTATTGTTGCACAGGAAATTATGGGAGAGAGATCAAGTTTTTTTTTGGATTACTGATCTTAGAGGTTTAAAATTAAACAAAAAAGATTAGACTTTCTAACAAAGTAACACTGAGATTAGAGTCGACTGAGATTTGAAAGAAGCTCTAAACTCACAGCTATTTTCTAAAGCATACGTTTTGTCTGAGATTTCAAATCGAGATGGATTCAGAAAGGGCCAGCAGATTCGGCTCTGAAGAATAACGCTTTACTTTATCTAATAAAGATACTTCAGGAAGATTTCCGCAAAGTAGTCGATAGGTTAACTCTTCTCATTAGCTGTTTGTTACAGATAATTTAGTTCATGGTCCATTTTATGCTCCAGATGAATTCAAGTCAGAGATAGATTGTGTGTATAGAAAAAAAGAAGATCAAGTGGATTAGTCTCCGCTTATCTTTGGCTAAGGAAGCTAAAGAACTTCAGAGAGATTTAAAGAACTTGCTGATGTCAGCGAGCGATATCTTGAAAAGGAAAATATTCAAGAAACTACTCTTGATAAACGTTAAATGAGTTTTCAAAATGGTTCCAACAATCAACTGTGGTCAAGCTAAAGTAAATTAAGAACTCATGGGAAGATTTCAGATGCAGAAGAAGAAGATGAAGAAAGTGATGAGCATGAAGAATGTGAGGATTAGGTTGAATAGGTATCATTTCAAAACGATTTAAGCAACTCTTTTGAAATAGGACATCCAAAGTAGCAGAGATTTACAAGATACAACAGCAACAGTAATTTATCAAAACAAGCACAAGAAAACACGCTTGTTTCGAAGCACATGCAACGTGAAGAAAACATGGAAAAATCACTGACATAAGGAATCTAAACTATTGTTGGTAGCACAGGTATCAAGAATAACCGCAGCTCGATATTCGGCAATACTTCGGTTGGACGAAATTCCCTCAAAGAATCGAGAAAGTTTTCAATTTTCTCTCTGCAACAGCAGTAATAACAGCCATAGATTGAACAATAGCGTTCACCTTTTGATGTATAAAGGCACTAAGATTCTTAATCTGCTGCGAAAGGCATAGGTAATGAAATATTTTCGAAAAGTTATGGTGGAAGTGAAACGGTTATTCGATCAGGAGTATTGCTACCTAATAGGTCAGAATCAATCTAAATATAATCCTAAGGAACAAATTAACAACGGTAAATGATGGTAGATCAGCATTCTTCGAACTTAAAATAAGAAAGCTGGGTAGGTGGTGAACTGACTTAAATCGATAAATCAGAACGATTTACCCCAGGGTTTAATCCTATCTGGTCTCGAAGTGCATTCTTGATATTAACGCTGATAAAGAAGTTTATAACAACCATGAAAGAACTCTCCATGAAATATAAATTCAGCTAGATGAGAAAGACATACTTTGATTTAATCGATGACAAAGCGAATAATTACAGTTACTACCAAACTGAAGGATATTTAAAAGTTAATCCACCAAGATTATTTCAAAAAACAATATCAAACTGGGTTTCGGAGTTCAACAGAAATTGCGTTTACACAGCCAAGAACGATGATAGATGCTTTAAAAAAGCACTAAGCAGTATTTTCTCAATAAACCTAGGAGTTCTTCTGCCTGATAGTTTTATTAAGATTTTCTGGGATTTCGTAATCTTGTCCCTACTGGTGATTAATGTCTTTTACATTCCTTTAAAAATTTCTTTTGATAATACGATAGGCGTAACGAACTACCTGCTTATTTTCTTGGAAGATTTGCCAAGTTATGCGTTCCTCTGTGATATTTTTATGAATTTCAACACAGCATACTATTCTAAAGGTAAACTTAATTGCAAACGATCTAAGATATTTAAGCATTATTTACGGGGAAACCTAATCTGGGATCTACTCATTGTAGGTCCATTTCTGTTTTCTTCGATATTTAATGTACGGTTTCTGAATATAATCCTTCTTTTTAGAGTGAGCAAGATATATAAAATTGTCTCCTCAATTGAAGAGCTGTTTAATCTACGCCACATGCAAGCAACTTTAATGGGGCTGGTGAAATTAGTCGTATTGATTATTTACATTGCTCATATCTTTGGATGTCTGTTCTATTATATGCATGTACTTCAAATATAATTAGATGCTTCTACAGTTACTTGGGTAATTAAGTATAAATTTGATCAATCTGAGTGGACTTCTTTGTATATATCTTCAGTCTATTGGGCAGTTATTACGATGATCACCCTAGGCTATGGAGATATCACACCCATAACATCTGTTGAGAAAATCTTTGTTATTTTTGTGACTCTAATTTCCTGTGGTATTTTTGCTTATGCGATCAATTCTATTGGCTATGTGATCTAAGACTTTAACAAGCGCTCTAATGAGTTTAGGTACAAGATGAGTAGCCTGACGAACCACCTACGATAAAGGGAGTTGAGGTAATTCATTGATTTTTATCAATATTTTTGTGAGTTATAAAATATGAATTATTGAGAGGGTTAAAATATATTTTTCATTATTTTTTGGATATTATCCAGCAACGTGATGTAAATGCGTGTGAAGAAATACTTTGAATACTTGCATTAAGAAGAACAAGAAGACAATGAAGATGGTTAAAAAATTCTTTAGCAATGCACAAGTCAACTTAAAAATGAAGTACTCACTGAAATGTACAAAAAAGTGTTGAAGTCCAGAAAAGAATTTAGGCTCAACTTCTCCAAAGAGTTTCTGACAAAACTCGCTCCGAAAATGAAAGAAAGCAGACTAGGTCCAGAAGAAGTTATCTTCTAAGAGAATGAATTCTGCAAAAGAGTCTTTTTCTTAATGAGAGGCAACATAGCTCTTTAGCGGACGAGAAGCTCCGATGGAACAGATTAAGAAAAATAAAAAGACATAAACATCAAGATACTTAAAAAAGGTGATATCTTCGGACTTGAGAGCTTCCTTTCTGGTAGTGAAACCAACGTCGCTGCACGAGCATTAAATGTTGTTTAAGTTGTATTCTTAAAAGAAGAAGATTTCCTTTAAGTAATTTAAGATTTCAATAATGATAAGGAGCGTTTCGCGATGATCAAAGATAAGCTTAATTTGATGAAAGCAGCCAGAGGCCTTGGTATTAATTGCTATCTGTGTGATTCCTTCATGCATTAGTTCCTGAATTGTCCATACATGAGTTACTAACCAAATGAAGAGAAGATACTTAATAACGCCATTAAAGATTAAATCTAGATAAGGTAACGTTTTGAAAGAACTAGGGATAATACTACTCGTCCTCTCGCTGATATCCATCTGATTTAAGAATAAGCCTTAAGAATATTAATTTAGTATAATATGTTCGAGAATCCTGAGTAGCTTGTTGAGAGAATATAAATGCTTTAAAATGAAGGAGCACTGTAGATCAACGCAGCTGAGTTCATTGAGCAGTACTTCCAAGATCCAAAAGAGATTGAAGATGAAGACGATTTATAAAAACCAGATGATGAAACTGCAATTAGTAAATGTTTTAAAAATGTAATTATTAGTTTATTTTTTAACTCTCTCTTTCTCTCTGTTTATTCAGGATCAATACCCGATTAAGACCCTCAGAGCTGCAGTCCATATTAACCCAAAGATTAAGATAGTTTCAACATGAAAGGCGAAGATATCTCACACTCTAGCTTGAGATCTAATGAATATTAGTTACATGAGATACCTGCTAATCCAATAACTTTTTAGAGTAAAATAAAATATTCTCGAGCATCTCGTCTCAGTTGCTCTGCTCCCTAAAACGAAGAAGGTCTCAGTGAAGAAAACAATAATTGTTCCAAAGAACTAGATAAAAGACAAAGCAGTATCTCTAAGAAACCCAAAATATACACTGAAAATGAAGATAAAAAAAGTGAGGGAATGGAACTCCTCTGGTCACCTGAGAAACGCAAACCACCTTCTGAAGACCACGATATCAAGAGTTTAAAAATTCTACAAGGAGACTTAGGCACACTTATCTTAAGCCCATCGTTGAAAGGGAAAATGAAAATGTAAACACTCAATAACCTTCAAAAAATCTCTAAGGAAGATGATCATATGTGCATTAGTTCCCTCAAGAAATAATTTCAAAAAATTCCAAGCGGAAATATCCAATAAAGTCAAAACGATACACCTTTACACGATCGAATTCGCTTGTACAACTACAACTCCTTTGCTTAGACACTCGAGCAAACACAGCAGATAACTGAACTCCACAAAGATTTTATGGCAATCCTTGATTTCGAGAAAGGATAAGAATGGAATGTATATCTTCCACATAACAATCAATCTAAAATACTCGATCACTACTAAAGACTTCTCGATAAAAGGCTGTCCTTACTCCGTAAGCGTAAGAGAAGGCATCATCAAACATCTTAATAGAAATATAAACAAATGTAACAGATAATCTCAAGCTACTAGATTAAAAATAGTCAAAAGAATTTTTCCAGTTAATCAAAACTAATAAGATCAACAAGGATCCCTACTAATCAAGGAATTAGTCCAAGGAATAACACAACTTAGAATTAAATACCTGACCTAGTATCCTTACTTCTAATACCAAGCCCAAATCATAGGGATAAATAATTATCAGGATCAATAATCAGCATTGAAAATAACTAAGAATTCCCTTGTAATACTATGTCAAATATTTGAGGGATAAGTCAACTAAACACACTAATACTATGTTAAAATAAGTATTTTTTGCTCCTTTCAACTCAATAGTACAATCAATAATATTTTTTTACTAATATTTTATATTAAGAGTAGTTTTTCGTTTAGATTAAATGTGAATAAATATTTAGTTAGTTTTCGTAATAAAAAGGAAATACACAAACTAATCCATCTCAATCTCTTTAACAAATTTCTTATTAACAAGGCGATATTTGTTTAATATAAAGACATTTTGAATAAAAAGGGAAAGCATCCACGCATATGATGGTTTGCTTCTCAAATCATTTTTGGGAGTGTATCTCTGCAGTAAGGACATTTACTGTTCTATTAAAGCCATTACGAAATGCATTAGATGTGAAAAACATGTCCACAATGCAATTATCGAATTCTGTTATTTCTTTGAATGTCTTCTAGACAAATACTACAAAGTTATTGCTCTTCACAGAGCGCAATTTATTTTTCCTCGTTATGCTGCTATTTCTCATAAGCATCGATTTTTCGTTTAAGTCGTAATGCCTATGAAATCAGCATTGGTTTCATTTATTCATCTTCTAAGGTTTATGAATTGTAGAGATGCAACGCACGAGCAACATACGATTGAGCTTCAGGGATGTTTTCTCTGGTGAGATAAATATTCGAAATGGAAATGAGACAAGTAGCTTCTCGAGAAGAATGCTTGCCTTATCCACCTTAGCTTGCGAAGACTTTAAGAGCTTCGAAATTGTAATGCAGGGCAGCATCGAAGTCACGCATTTTTAAAAACATCGAAGCTAGTTTCTTGAATGTAGAAGATACTTGATTCGATGTTGGTCCATATTTTTATTTCTGCAATTCTAGCACTTCCTTGTAGTTTTGTTCAGCTGTATCACGCTGGAAATTGTCTCTGTCTTCTTAGGCCTTTTAGAGGAGCTAACTGATTTGAGGATCTTCTTCTTCCTGCTGGCTATGCGTGTTTTCATTATCTTGCATGATTCTATCATTTTTAGACATGCATTGTTCTATTGCTTCCATATTGAAATGTGAACTCATAGGAATAAAAAAAATCTCTTCTAATGTGAAATACAATGATCTCTGGTTTCAAAGTATGCTACTACACACTCTCTTTTGAATTTCCTCGAAACTGTTGCCTTCGCTTTGTGCAATAATGAGTTAGGTTTTGTTTTTGTTTAATTTTTGTTCAGATTATTGGTTAATATACAATTATTATTGTTTATGCCTTGCATATTCAGACAATCGAGAAGCTAGTAAGTTAGACTTGTAGAGCTTTAATGTTGGAAAGGAATGTATTCAGAGAAAATATTATTTTTGTTAAGAGAGGCTTCATGCAAAGTATGTGACGTGTTTTTATTCTCTTATATTGTTTTTCTGGGTTAATGTTACAGTGGAGTATTGTTGAGTTGACTCACTGAGAGATTGCCTTAATTTGATAAATTATTAAATAAGCTCATCAACCATTTCTCATAGTTAGATGATATTGTTAATTTTTTATTTTAAAATTAACTGGTTTTTGTATCCTATTTACTTTTATTAGTATGTAATTTGCAAGATAAATAGAAGAACTACAATGAGCACCAGTAATTCCCTTTTATGATTTAGAAAAAAATAGTATTTAGTCATTATGAGTGCACTTGAAAACTAACAAATAATTACTAATTCTTAACAGATTTACATTATTGTGAAACATTAGATATTATTTTAAGCAAATCGAGTGTTTCATAATTAACAGTTTCCTTTAAGTTTTGATTTATTTATTAATCAAGAAAACTAAATTCATACTGTGACAACAGTTCAATATTGTTGAGAACTCAAGAGTTAAAATGATAATTACATTTCTCAACTTTACCCAATATGAAATGCCTACACATGCATTAATATTTGATAATAGCAAAAAAGAAATTCCACTTGAAATGTTAAACATAAATTTCTTGACTTTTGTAGAACTAAACACACTGACTAAAAGCTGCAAATTAATTGAATAAATGTTTAACTATCTTTTTGTTGTTTGGGATTATGTGTATTCTTCAACAACAACAAAAAGAGAACAAAATACCTAATCTGGTAAACACAAAGGAAGATAGAACACAATAAAACCAGTAACAGTTGATTGTAAAATGCTAATTGTAAGTCTATCAAGAGAATTAGATCCAAAGAAAAGGTTATTTACACTATTTTCAAGTAACTCATAGATCTATCTCCTGGAAGGATATTAACTTTTAAAAAAAAGCATTTTGAATCAATTTATATTTTTGAGCATCCCCTAAGATAAATAATTATATTTCCCAAGTTTTTTTTGATTATTATCCACATTATGTGTTTAGTCCTTTGCTTTTAGATAACTACAATACTCTTGTTTTTTCTTTTTCTTTTAATTAAAATTATAATTTTCGCAGATTAACTCAGTTTTCTAGACTGTTTCATCCGATATACGATACTTAATCCCACCTCCTCTTGGGGATAGCACTAGCTCTATCTCTCTCTTTCTTCCCCTCGTATGATTAAGCTTAAAAGCCCTATTTTCTGATTTAAAAACACTTGTGTCAACTAATATCTCTGGATCAGAAAAATAGTTACCTCAATTATTTAAAACAAATCAATCAATTTCACTTTGTTTCTCCTCTCACACAGGCATTAACACACAGACTGACTTATCCTTCATTCCATAAATGGCAAGCTCCTACAGGACGTTCGCGAGTAACAAATATCTCCTCCTTCTTTTAAAGTTTCTAAACTTTTTATTCTTGCATAGATTCACTCTAGGTCTTCATTGATAAGAACTTTAAACCTCTTAGCGAACTCATTGATTGTCGTCGGTACAGCTTTCTGATCCAATAGTCTTCTCTCTCTAGAATCCTTAAGAACGTAGACTACTTCGCTTACAATTATGCGCTAATTGCCTCTTTGTCTGCTGCTATTTTTCTGTAAAATAAATTGAATATCTTTCGTTTTCATTATTCCTATTCTTTAATCTATTAGTTTCTCCAATCGTCTTCTTGCACTTGGAGTAGCTGTCACCATTGTTTTGTAAGTTCAAACATGCTAGATTGATTGATTGTTCATCTAAATCTACTGTTTTGTTGTGTTAGTTGGAGTTGCGTATATTCTTGTCGACACAAGCTTACAGCATCGATTCCAACGAGAATGTGTTTCAATATCTAAATGACTCTGCTTCTCGCTGCAAACATCTCATTAATGTGGATATTTTTCAGATTCACAATAGCAGAACTAATAGGAAGATCGTAAGTCTAACAAATATTATTATTCTTTGAAAAAGTTGTATTCTTTGACAATAGGATTGTACCCATATTACTTCATGCGTTCCTCTTTGAACCAGTCGACACATGCAAGCTAATTGACATTCCTGATGTTGATGCAGAGAATTAAAAAGCAGCGCTCTCAAACTAAAGAGAAGAACAAGCACAACAGCAGCAATCAGAATAACAACTACAACATCCCCAAGAATAATAGTAATAATATTAGCAAGAATCAGGTGAGTTTGAAAACTCCTCAACTGAAAAGATGAGTGATGAAATGGCATAAGCATACTATCAACAACAAAATAGTTAAATTTCCTCTCCCGCTAGTTAAGACACTCTTTCTCATCATCAGCATTGAGATTATTTATTTTCTAATTTACTACCCGATCATATCAGTAACTACCCGATCATATCAGTAACTACTCCTACTCCGTGCGAAGATTGTTATCAGAATGCTAATTTAAACGAATACTAAAGCAGAATACATAAATCGACAATTATTCTCATGTTTATCCTGAAATCTATTCTTTGCATAGTGAGTATAATATAATTTTATAATATTTCTGTTTGTGTTACATATCCTAATACCATAAGTGAACATTCTTAAAAAATTAATGATCCATTCAATGACAAAGGAGAAATGAAAAGAATTTCAATCACATATTAAAAGTCAAAATGATTGTTTGGAGGGGGTGTTTGTAAATGGCTCAGTCAAAATGAACTAATTTAAACATGAATATTCCCTTTTGATGTTTCTTCAAATTGCGTATGATATGTACGATTAAAAAAACAAACCCAAAGGATAATTCGATGGAGAATTATCTTGATGCTGCCGAAGCATTATTCAGTTTATCTCATTCTGGAACAACTCCAGTATACTTAAGATATTGGAGCTGACTCATGTAAGCTGAGGAATTCACTGTTGAGAAATGTTTTTTGAACATGTGAGGTACATTCTAGACTCTATCTCTTCTAGGCTTCTTTCCTCCATTCACATTCTTTGGTCTGTTGATTATGTATTGCTTCTTCACAGGATTCAGCTTGTCAGTGATGCCTGGTAAGGTGTAGGCTAACAGAATAGAAAAAGCAGATGAATTTTATTAATACAAATGTGTTGACAATTCTTTTTCAATTTTGTTACCCTTATTCCCTTGAAGAGCTGGATCAAAGAGATGTGGGATCTCATAATAATCAGCAGCATCATAGCTGTTAAGGTTGGGTCTAGGTGATACTGAGTTAGGAAGAGGGAAGATCACAGGGCTTTTAAAATTATTAAACAACAAAAATTAGATATTAGATTTTTTTCTTATTAATTCTACTCGTTAGCTCTGAGACTTTCGATATGAAGTTGATTTTCATGCTCAATATCTGGCACTTCAGTTGCAGCTTCGATAGCATGAATCTTCTGAACGACTGGGTAGTCAGTGTAGTATCTTCTAACAGTCTTAAAAAGAAAATTAAAATATTTGTAAAAATATTAGAACAGAGTTGATTTTACTTTTTCAGCCATAGCTTCAATGAATCCCTTAGTGAGAAGGAAATCCTTAAACTCTTCTCTAGAAATAGGTTTCAAAACTATTTTGAAACAGAATATTTAGCAATGAAAAATGTTAATAAGGATTTGAATATTTGTTTACCTTCGATTTGCTCTTCCATATCCTTAGTGTAAGCTTGAATTCGTTCCTAAGTATGAGCGGCTTCTAAACTTCTTCTAAGATACTTATCAGCTCCTAATTTTTCTTTAAGCTTATCCTTTCCTTGGAGAATCGATTGCTTGTATGCTTCATATTTCTCAGCCTTTATCATCTAAGGGAAGAGAGAGTTGATTTATCTGATCACAAGCTATCTTCTTGCCAGATCGACTTGACCAACTGATGCATTGATCAACTGAAGCTCTTCTTGCAGCTTCTTAATTTCTCCTTAAATTTCCTCTGAATCCAAGGAATCATGAGGCCTGCGATCACCAATCTGCTTAACCAGTTCATTTTTCATTTTTTCCTGTCTAATGAACTTAGCTTCTTCTTCTTATTCCACAAACTAACAGACAACAACACCAAATAAAGTTATTTTCTCTAATTATATTGAATTTCAATGATTATATGAAAGAGAATGTACTTTATGAAGCTGCGTATCGAAACCAATGATCTTATAAGGATTGAGACCAATGTAGTCTTTTATGACTGGAGCAGGTTGCTCATAGAGAGTCTTAAATCCTACAAACATAAGATAAACAAAATCCTTTGATAATTTTTCTTCTTACCAAACTTGATGAGAGGTTTAGGTGCCAAGTCAAAGTACGAGAGGAATTTCTAGACTGCCTAAGAAGGCTGTGCACCCATCTGAGTTACAAGCAGTTATTATATAAAACCAAGAGTTTCAGTTAACATTTTAGAAAGTTCTATTTATGAGAATTGTAAAAACATACTGCAATCCAGTAGCGAGCTCGTTCTTTATTTAGAGTAATCTCTCTCTGAGTGATAACTCCTTATCTAGGCTACCACCAGCCAATATGTTCCAAGAAGCGACCTCTTGGGTTCTTCTAAGCTGGCATCACAACTATTTTCCTAAAAGAAGAATATCAAATAATAATTCTTCAGAGCTCCTCACTCACAATTTTGGCTAACTAAGCCTAAGCTCATCGTGCACTCTTTGAGAATGTATTAACTCTTAAACGTAAATAGTGATTATGCCTTTATCATTGAATGGTTTACCATCTAGGGTGATTTCTATATCCGGCCTATTGAAGACGAATAACTACTTTCATCGAATTGTGGCGAGTCTCAAATTAATATCTTTCACTTTAGCTCTAATTTTCTTAATAAAACAATCACATTAACTTTTAAATTAACACACGTATCTCTTAATCAGCACACAGCCTAAGAACTATCTAGCTCCGATTCAAGGAAATTATTCCGAAAACTCAAACAAAAATAAAGTTGCGATAAATCATCACATTGTAAAGCATAGCATACATTCCTAGAAGAACTAGCTTATCTTATCGACTTCGATGGCTCATCTAATCAAACAGTTCTCAGAGAAGTTCTAGAAACTGCAAAATGACTTCAAAAACACGGCAATATGTAGCCAAACATAGCATGCGTTTGTTGTCTTGCTTGAATGTGTTTTTATTTTTGAAAAACAGAGAGTGATGCATTCAGCAAAGTGACAAAATCTTAAGTCCTGTAAGATTGCAAGACTTTCAATAATGTTTAGTTAAATGACAGATAATGCAGAGTGCTACTCTCTTAGCTCATCTTTCTCATCAATCAGGTGAGATATTTCATTGAACTTACTCAGGATTACTTAAGTTGTTCAATTGTTTTTATTTAAAAAATAGGGCAATAAATTCACTGATGCTGAATCCTCAACGCTCTTCTTCTCAATCACCAAGCTCTTTTAGTCGACTAATAAGGAGCTACGAAGAATGATTTACCTCATGATCAAGGTATTATTCTTCTTCATATTCTTGATTGTTTTTTTTTGAACTAAAGATTCAAATTTCCTTTGTTTTTTATAAATATTTTTTAGGAATTCAGAGATGAGAATACTATGTACATCGTTACCTAATCATTAATGAAGGATATTACTTGCTAAGTAGATCTCTTCCGTATGAATGCACTCAGGACTATCCCTCTTGTCTTGGATCCTTCTAATCTTATTCAAGTCGAGAGATACATCAAAAATGTATGAAAGATTTAAAATAATAAATTAAACTTGTGATTCTAATCCGTTGCTTTTGATTTCAGGCTATCTTAGACAAGAACTATGCAGTCGCAAGTGCTGCAATCTTAGCAGCAATTCAGCTATTCCCTGTGAACAGCGAGTCTATCAAAAAGCTCAGCTCTGATGTCACTGCTGCTCTCAGCAATAATAAGACTGCTACTACTGTCCAGTTCCATGCATAGATACTCCTGCATGAAATCAAGAAATCAGATCGTAATTCTTACATTAAGGTAAATACAATCAAAGCTCAAAAAGAGATTTAGGTCACAATATTATTATGTTTTTTAGATTCTCTTAGAGCAAACAAAGGATTCTGGTACCAACTCAAGCCATTTCTCAATCGTCTAGCTCATCCGCTTTATCAAAGAAGTTCTGCTGACTTCAGACCTAGAAGCCTTCGCTGAGCGTACCTTCATCGAATATCTTACAAGATAGACACATAAATCTAACGAAATGGTGGTCATTGAAAGCTGCAAAGCATTGTGCGAGCTCAAGAATATCTCCAATAAAGATCTCACCCAACCAATCACAGTATTGAGTATTTTCCTTGTCGGAAGCAGCACAGTCAATAAGTTTGCAACACTCAAAATCATCAATAAGGTAAGATCATCTGTCAATCAGCTTTATGATATCATAGCATATTTTTAAATTGTAAAAATAGTTAGTTTCCAATCCACTACGGAAAGCTGTTATCAGCAACAAGTACGATATCCAATAGCTTCTCACTGATAACAACAAGTATTTATTTTCAAGAATTTAATTGAATTGTCATTTTCTTTTAACAAAGGAATTCTAATATTTTGTTTCGTTTTGTTATTTATTCTAGGAGCATCTCTTCCCTGGCAGTGTCTATTCTGCTGAAGCTTTGCAACGAAGAAGACATTGAGAGCTTGTTGAATCAAATCTACGAAAACTAGTAAGATATGTCAGACGAATTCAAAGTAGATATTCTCAACTCAGTCAAAGGACTTGTTAAGCAACTACCTAAGAAATACAAAGTTATCATGGTGTTCCTCTTTAACTGCATGAAAAATGAGGGAAACACTGATTTCAAGATGCAATGCATCGAAATTGTCGAAGATATCATTCGTCAATTCCCTAATGAAGATGTTAGAGAACAAGGTAATCAACAAAACGATTCTAATAATAAAAAATAGAATGAATTTGTTATATTTATCATAATATTTGTTAATTCTAAAGGACTTTAAGTGCTCTCCGAATATATTGAAGATTGCTTAGTGAAGAGCTTACAACTAAAGGTACTAAGCATCATCAACAGAGAAGCATCTAAGAACACAGCCAGCTTGAAGATGATTAGACTTATCAATAATCGCATTCACTTAGAAGATTCTGAAGTCAGAGCAGCTGCTGTTGGCACAATCTCCAAATTTGGATTGAAATAGCCTACTGTTCGAGCTTAAGTTATTTCCCTCTTGAAACAGTAAACTAATCTCAACACTTAAATCAAGATTTTTTTAAATTATTTTATTTGCTGATGACACAAAATAGTGCATTAAATGATCCTGATGAGGAAGTTAGAGAAAGAGCATTTTAGAACATTGTTCTCCTTGAAGAAAGCGACAAAACATCATACCTAGAAGATATGGCTAAGTCTGCAGCTGCCCCAGTAGATTTTGAAGAAATCACATTCATTGAAAAGTACATTTCTATGAATCAACAAAGCATCGAAGAAACAGATGAAGATGACATTCTCTCAAAGGAAAAGATCTATTCATTTGCACGCTCTCAGAATATCTAAGCTGTCTAAGCTGCACCTGCTATTGTAGATAATGATAATTCAGCTGAAGAAGCTTAGGAATAGTCAAATCCAGCAACTATTGCAGCTGCTGCAGCTTCATCAAAGAAGGACAGTGAATAGTTCACGAAATATGCTTAATAGTTTGAAGCTAGTCCTATTTTCTCAAAATATGGACCACTTTTGCACTCTTTAATTGGAGGGGTAATTTATTGAAAATATTAGTTTTTTTTCATGAATGCAATTTATTTTATTTTTCAGGATCTGACAGATAAGGGAGCAGACTACAGCGCATCTTACTCTAAATACTTCTTTGAATCCCATATTGTCCTCGAGTTCTTAGTCAAGAACAATGTCCAAGATTCAGTAAGGATATTTAAAGTTTTAGCTTAGAATTTTACTAATTATTTTATTACTTTTTTTGAAGGTTCTAAAGGACGTGAATGTGAAGCTCGATCTCAATAATGATGAGGTTGATGTGGCCTTAACTGTCGCAGCTGCTGAGATTAAAGCAGATTCAACCAGCAACATCTTTGTTGGAATAGCTCGCCACCCTGATAGCAAATTAGTAGCATTCTCATCTCCATGCTTTTTGAGTTTCACTGTCTGTGAGCTTGGTCCAGGAGGCCAAGTAACAGCATCTTACTAAGATGAATCCTAACTCGAAGACATTACAGTTACAATTGCAGATCATCTCACCCACTGGGAAATCTCAAAAGGAGCTTTCGATACTGAATTAAACTACCTTTAAGGAGGACTTGCTTCTCAGAAATTCAAATTGTCCTACAAAAGTGTGGATTTCGCAATTCAAGAGATAATTAAGCACTTCAATGTCAGTGTCTGTGATGGATCAAACATCATCCCTCAGATATAAAAAGAAGTTTTCCACACTCTTAAATTGTCAGGAGAGTATCTTCGCGTTTAAAAAGTAAGCTATTCTTTAACAAATAGAATCTTCAAACTTCCATTAACATTTCTTTCTTTTTATTTGAAACAAGTTCCTAATTAGCTGCAAGATTGCAATGGATGCGAAATAGGACTGCTTGCTGCAAATGAACGTTAAAAGTTCAGAAGAAGAAATTGCCCAAGAGCTCATAAATACATTCAACAGCTGAATAACATTTAAATATTCGTCTGTTTAAACACAATTGTTTGGTTTGCAATTTTATAAATACTAAACAAGTGATTGTAACTCAAATTAGATTAAAAACCGAATATAAAAATATTGAAAACAAATATGCTAAACTTGTAGTTGTTGTTCATCGATTATTTTTCGAGGAATCTATTTCTTTATTGAGAATGTTTGTCTATTTTTTAGATGTTTTGCCACTGAAGCAACAAAAAAATGATGATTTCTTCTTTTACTGTTTCTTCAAAACAATCTAAGCAGAAATGCTTTAACTTGCTGCAGCTATTTTCGGTTTCAAAGCTACACACTCATGAGACTCCTAAAACCGATGCTGCAGGCATACTTTTGTTTTACATAACTCACAAATGTACTCATTTACTGGAGTTAAAACATTTTTACAACTTTTAACAGGACATTTAGGCGCAGAATTCTTTTTTTTCTTTTCTACACTCTAATCAGCTATTTCTTTGTTTCGCTAAGCAGTACAACTATGAGCTGATGGATAGCGATGCTCTTAGCAAAAGCTCAAATCACAAGCTGAACATTGGAATGGAAGAAAGTCAAGCTACCTACATTCTCTGAGAGCACATTGTTTCCCTCCTTCTATCATTATTTTTTGTTTTTTTTGTTAGTAAATCTACAATTAATTCTTAAGTGTTCGCCAATTTACTCATAAGCTGACTATCTCTTAAATCAATTTGCTATGGAATAGAGTTTAAAATCAATAGGAATATGACCTGAAATGTTAAAGAAATGCTTAAAATAATTAAGGAAACAATTTTGAATCTATGAGAAATAGACAAGTATTTTGAAAACGATGATATTTAACTAAAACAGAAATAAACAGTACATATATCATCATCCCATATCTTTCCAAGTGTGAGCACATGACATGCAGGTGTAGTGATGTGTTTATCCTTCATCAAGACTTCTATCTTGTTCTAATCTAATATAAGCTCCTCTTTTCTCGCAGGCAGGACATATCACTATGTTTATATAATTCATAATAAGTTAAATAGTTTTAAGCCAACAACAAAGCCAAAATAAGGAATAATTCTAAAAATCGTTCCCAAATGCAAAAATATGCCTCCATATTTATGAAGCAGCATATTAATTGCCATTTGAATAAATTAGGAATGAATCATAATAGATTGATTACTCTCTTTATCTGTTTGAAGAGCTTCTTTCTGAAGGGATATATCATGGATTGTATCATCTTTATTCATGCGAGAGTACAAAAGTGTTTCCTTTCTATTTAAAAGTGGATAGAAGTAAGTGCATGTCCTACAAGAGAATCTGTTTTCTCCTTGGACATTCTAAATGATCAGTGCGTTTGCACAAATAGGGCAAAAATTCATTGGAATAAAACAATATTCTGCAAGATATTTTGTTGCAATATGATAACTTGTCTTTTGTTCTCTAATTCTGATGAACAATATCTGTCTTTTGAAGTAATTTGGCTTCTATTTTTTATGTATGAATGAATTGGGGAAGAGATGATTGAGAGAGAAAGAGAGAGAGTTTCATTTTGAATAATCGAAGTAATAAATAATTTTAAACTGAAATAATCCAGAAAAGAAAAATGGCAGCAGCAACGACAACAACAGCAGTAGTGCTAACCCCTGAAGAATTAGAGGCTAAGCTATCTATCATGGAGCCAAAGGAAGATGAGAGGTAAGACAAAAATGAGATTTTGATCTTTATCCCTTGATGATGCTGATTGATTTATTTATCTGAGCAGATTCTATCCCTCTAAAATTGTCAAAGTTATCAAAGAATTATTCGAAGATAGACTCAAAGGAGTTGTATATGATGCCAATTAAGCGAATCAACTATGTGAGCGTCTTGTAGCTGAAGTCAGAGAGAAAATCAAAAGAGGTAAACTAGCCATAAAATGCTTTTGTTTTGGAGAAATGGAACCCAAAAAAAAATAACTTTTATTTGTTTTTATTGTTTTCAGAGGTGAAGATTCCAAGATATAAGATTGGAGTTCAAATTGTGCTTGGAGAGATCAAAGGTCAAGGCCTTAGAATCGCTTCTAAATGTTTATGGGATGCTTAAAATGATAACTACGCAAGTTACACATTCACCAGTGTAACATAATACAATTATATCTTTATCTTGAATTCAATTGAATTTTGTTATTATTTTTGAAAAAGGAAAAACTTTATTGCACAGCGATCGTCTTTGGTTGCTATTTTGAATGAGCAAATAGCAATTAATTGTTAAGAAATTAATAGAAAAAAGCATTGTAATTGATTAGTGTTTTGTTATTCTTTTTTTGTTTTTTATGGCAAACTCAAACTAGTATTAGAGAGTGCATCCTACTTAGAAATAATACATTCCTTTGAGATTTCGTTACAAAAATAGGGAATGAAAATAATGATTTAGTCTAAAGCATGAATTGAAGTACAATATTCATTAAAAAATAGGAATGTATGTTTATTGAGTTGCGCACAAGAAAAAGTTGAAAATACTAACAAAATAGCCATATTGTCTTCTTTCTTCATTAGGTTTCTTTTTTCTCAGCTTCAAGAATGTTCTTGCGATAAACTACATCGTTGGACGACATTCTAGGGATTTTAGGTTGTGGCTTTAGATGTAGAAGAACATCTGGATGAACATTAGCGAACGCTTTAACTGGGTTCAATTAATATCCAAGATCTTATTCATTGACTTTATCAAACCCAAGTTGGACAAGTTTGCCCGTCTTAACCATATTAGTGAGAATTCTCTCTTTGAGATATGTTTTGGAGCTAATAACTTTCTTATTGACGGCTTCCGTATCACGCTAGTACTCAAACCAAATCTAGTTTTTGTTAAGAGCACCTTTTTGGTTGAGAAGTTTCGAGATGTACAGATGAGGACCTTCTGTCACATAATACTTCGTCTTTTTAAGGAATTTTTTCTCGCCTTATTCTTCAGGAGTCATCGATTCCTTGGTAGGGAGTGCTTTAAGACCAACACTAGCTTGATTTCCAAGGGGATTTAGCTTCGAAGTCAGCTTTCCTAGGCTCTATAAACTCTTCATATTTTTTAGTTATTTACAAAGATCTTTGTCTTTTTTGATTAAAAATCTATCCAGATTGTGTTAATTTTCTATCCCTCAAATCAAACTTCTTGTTTTGATTCATGCATTCGAGAATAAAAGGCATTAATGAATTCAAAAAGAAAGGTCAATAAAAATATTCATTTTGCTAGTAACTTCTGATAAACTAAAGATCTAACTTCACAAATTAACCAGCGTTAAATAGTAAAGATAAGTACACACTTTTGATTTTTAAACTTCTGAAAAATCATAACAAATAAATTAATAAATAATCCATCAGTGTGTGAGCGTGTTTGTGTTAAAATCGAACCATTAAACATGGCAACCTATCCAGTAAGTGGGTTTTTACCCTTTCCTAACCAGGCAATCCCAAAACAGCTTTATTATAATATCGATAGTAATATTTCACCATATGCTTCTTCTACTTTCTAAGCTTTCTCAGCTAACAACACTGAAATTCTACAAAGTTCGTAGTTTAACATCAATGAATCAGCATCATCAAAGTATCCTGCATTTTAGAGTAATCATAATTCTAACATTAATGCCATTTCTGGTTCTCCTATGGTTCCAATAACAATTCTTCCAATAACTAACCCGTTAGAAACTGAAAGGAGAACTCATTAATCAGAGCTAATGTCTTCGCCTATCAGCAAAATAATTTTAGGAAATGATCGAACAGTTATGAATAATGAATAAATTGGCAAACTACCAAATGAGTATCAGAGCAGAAACTAGCAACAAGGATAAAACTAACGATTCGAAGGTGAAAACTAGCTATCTGCGATGCACGATATCGATGCAAAGTATCTTGAGAAAGAACATACAATCAAGATTCTTGAGAATGAAGTTAGAGAACTCAGAAACCTGTTGTCTAAGTTAGATCAGAAGATAACTAATTCTGCACCAAGTTAAAACGAAGATAAAAACAGCTAATAATTTGTTTTACTGAGCGCTGAAAATGAGAGATTAAGCTTAGAACTTCTGTTGAATAAGCAATCAGAACAGAACTACAAAAGAGAGATTGAATAGCTACATCAATAGCTAACATCCAAAGGAGGGGGAGGTATTTAAACTCAAGTGGAAACTGCGTTACTCTTGAAAGAAAAGGTAAAATGAATGTGATTTTAAATTAAATAAATATGGTAAATAGTAATATGTTAAAATAGGAAGTGGAGACACTAAAAGGATATGTAATAGCATTAGAGAATGATCTTACAGTTGTCCATAAGCAAGTTGATGACTAGAAAATGAAAGAATCAATAGGAAGAAGGATCGAAGCAATTCATTTTGAATTAGTAGAAAAGAGTAAATAATAAGCCATCACTATTAAGTAATTGGAGAGCTAGATATTAGACAGTGATAGGGAGATAAATAAAACAAGGGGACATTGCGAATTATTACTGCAAGAGAATAGAAAACTGTAGATTGCATTGGAAGAGAGACTACAACAAAATGAAACATTCCGAAAATAAGGTAAAATAGATTGGTTTGAAAGGTTGCAAAGAGAATTTAAGGTAAGTTGTTGTTGTTTTATGGATGATTGTTGTTTAGAAGAGATATCGAATTCAAAGAGGGGTAAGGAAGATATTTAGGAGTTAATGAGTTAGATAGCCGAATTAAAAGGAATTAATACATTGCAAGCTTAGTAAAATGACAAGATATTAGCAGATAAGAAAGATGTTGAAGGCAGGGAGAATAGATTAGGGTTGAGAATTAATGAGTTGGAAAGAGAATTTGAAGTAATGAATAACTCAGTTTTGAAGAGAAAAAGGGCAGAAACAGAATTCAATGAAAAAGTTGTAGTTGAGAATGCGAAGAAGAATGAATAATTCACCAAAAAAGTGGAAGAACTTATGAAGGAAACAAAAATCAAAGAGTAATAGATTCAAGATGTGGAAAGGAAGTTAAAAGAAAGTGAAGAACTAATAGAGAGTTATAAGAAGAAGGAGAATGCATTGAAGGGAGAGTTAAAGGAAAAAGAGATACAAATACAAGAACTGAAGTAATAGCTTCGAGATAAAATGGAATCAATCGATAAAATCGAAAGTACTTGCAAGAAAACAACTGCGGAATACTATCTGAAATGGTAAGAAATTGAGAATGATTTGAATCAGAAGAAATAAGAAATCAATCAACTTCAAGAGAAAATATTTCTGTTAATGATCGAGAATTCGAGAGTGCATAGTGTGCTCAAAGTAGTTTAGAATGAAAGCTAGCATGCGTAGGAGACTGCTAAGAGTATTTCGATTGTAGCATCGGAATTCAAAGCTGAGACGGTGCGATTAGAAAAATAAGATTTTAATTGGAGGAATACGAATAAAAAAGTGGATGAATTGAATAATAGGTTAGTGCTCATGAGTCAGGCTTATGATGGTTTGCAGGCTAAGCTTATTGAATCAGAGAATATTAGGAATGAATTGAAAATGTAGAGTTAAGATCATCAGGCGACTTTGAAAAAGAATAATTAACTCTCGACGCAAATTGTGTTCCTTTCGTAAGAGAATCATAGGATTTAAAAGCTGATTCTAGGAAGATGCAAGTAGCCAACGGAGTATTGGTGATCTTGGGTAGTACTTTATTAAGTTAAGTTTGTTTTTGTAAGCTGAGATTATGAATGTTAAGATAGATGAAAATAGGACAAATAAGCAGGGGAAAAGTAGAATAAATATTTTTACAATTATGTATTATTTACAAAGAGATATTCAGTGGAGGGGAAAGAGGGGGTGAACAATATACACAGAGAAAGAGAGATACATCAAACATAATCATGTCTTTACATTTGTTTTTCAGCACTTGCAAATCTTCTTGGAGGAGCATAAGCAGGAGGAAGAAGTTTTGTTGGTGTGATTTGATATCCTTATTATGCTGATTTATGCTACTCAGGAGCAATAATCTATTGTGCTGGATTATACCATGAACGAGATAAGGCATTGATCACAACTTATGGTTAAATAACGATATTGGAATTCCAAGGTGAAGGACTTCTATTTGAAAAATAAGGCTATTGATTTCTTGGAGGTGAAGAACTAGTTGGTTATCGTTAGTCTTCTATCTGATTACTCAGAGATTGTCTTTATGGATGGATTACAATAGGTTATTAGGGTTAAATCACATTATTTTGCAAGAGTTTGATCTGCTGAGGATTTCTTGCCAATAACTGCGACGATTGTGGTGGAGCAACTAATTAGATAATCGACTAGTTTCGTATTGGTTAGATTACAACAGTTGGTTAGATATTCTATTGCTTTTGTTAATATGAACCTTATTAAGAATTCTACTGTTGTTGTTATGAAGATTATTGAGATTACTACTATTATTGTTGCTGCTGCTATGAAAATTCTTATTGAGATCGCAGTTGTTGTTGAGTCTACTGTTACTATTGCGGAATCTACTAGACTTATTAAGAAGACGGTTGTTAAGGTAGAACCTTGAATTAAGTTGACTGTGATTATTATTTCTATTATGACTGCTACTGTTATAATTATTATTCTTATGCCTATTGCTAATTCTGGTTCTCTTGCTATTACTGTCCCTAAAGAAGCTCAAAAGACTCCTTCCAATATTAAGCCTACTATTTGAATTACTCAGCTGAACTTCCAAGACGTTGATTATCATCGGCTAGATCTTACAACTTTGCCTCCATTTCAGCTATTATTCGATAATCACTCGAATTAAACTACTCTCTTTCATTCATTTTCATCTACTCACTAGCAGCATTGAGCAATTACTTTTAACTCTACAACTCTTTCTGATGAAACGAATGCGATTAATTGTTGTTGTTGTTGTTATGCTAAGCCGAGGAGATATCATTCTAAACTTCAATAATCTCGAGTAGTTTTTTATTCTCGAGCTGTAGTAGTTGCACTGTTTCTTCAAGCTAAATCATAACTTCCTTCTAATCAGTAACAACAATCTCCAATTCCTGTCGATCTTTAATTAGCGTATCTATCTGTTATCTTTATTCTTCTGCTTCCTTTACCTTCTCGTTGAGCATACTCTGAAGATAACTACCCATATGTCCATCATCTCCTTCTGTTTTTCTGTCTGATTTCTACGATTTGTTCTTTTCTGCAAATACATTCTCCTATTATCTCTTAGCAATCTACAGTTCTTCTCCAATATGATCCTTTTCTCTTTACAAACCTACGCATTGCTGTTTGAGTACATCTAGTTACTCTTCCAGCCATGTGTTCTCTTCTTTAGCTGCTCCCAATTCATGTCTACATTCTTCTGCTTATTTCTGCAATTATTCTTCCTTTTCCTTTAAACTCTATATTTCCTACTCATGCTTCAATGCTTCTTGCTAGTACCTGAGTTAAAATAATTTCAATTCCACAAAGAATAAATACAGCATTCCCTCATATTGATAAATCTAATTTGTGTACTTGTATTTCTCCTATCGTTAACTTTCAATCTGCTGCATTCTGCCTGTTGTTGCAGCACTTTCGGATGCTTCTGTCATCTCTACGATTCTCTTCTCTAACATTTCGACTAGTCTTATTAGTTATACATTGTCTGCTTCGAGTTTCATTATTTTAAACTCAGCGTTGTTATCCTCTCCTATCGTATTGTACTCATTCATATCTTCGATTACTCTTTGCAGCTTATTATTACCTTCATTCTTCTGTTCTTCTTGCTCATGAATAACAACCATATTTCCAGAATTCTAACCTTACAAGCGATCTATCTCTTGATTCTCCTTTTTGTATTCTTTCTTTTATTCTCTTTACGAACCTTAAACAACATTAACACTACCACCTGTTATTGAGTTCTTCCTTAAGGGCTAAACATGATAGCTATTCCCTGGATTTAAGAATATCTATCCTATTTACTATTACTAAAAGCTAAACTAATGTCCATGCTATGAGGAAGATGATATCTATTCACTAGGAAGCACTTGTGGTTAATACGATTAGACAACAACATTCTAAGTTCTGCTTAAGTGACTAGGTATAATTTAGTTTCTATTATGTGTGTGATTATTGCTGCTATGTAGTTGTGCACGGTCACTGTTCTTCTAAACGATTGATATTGAGTTCAATTTATTTCCTGAAATTGCTTCGTATTTTTATTAGCTTCCTGCTGAAATAGGTTCTTGTTGAAGCTTCTGATTTATTCCTTCATTATTAATATATTACTCAGATTATTAACGCATTTAGTGTTTAGTTTGTAGGATATTATTACCACTCAAAGGAGTCAATTTATCTAAGTTGCTTGATTGCTGTTGTTGTTGTTGCTGCACAGAAACTGCTGTTTAGAAAGGAATATTTAATGTTTTGTACTATTAATTAAGTAGGCTATTTTATGTTAGATTGTTTAATTAATTATGAGCTTTTCCATCATTACTATTTCCTTTACGTTAAGCTGAGTTCGATGTCTGCTAGATTGGGTTGAATGACTACTGCGATTATACAGAAGGAGTTTATTAACTCTTTCCCTAATAAGAAACTGGTATTCCAGCAGGAGAATAAATAGTTCCAGGATTGCATAAGATGTATGGCTATTTAGAGAGAGCTATCTAGTTAGAAAGAAGATTGTTGTTGCTTTGTTGTTGGATTGGAATTTATGGAGGAGGATGGATTACGTTCTGCTAATGAAGTTACAGTTTAGCTGCAGAATCTGAAGAAAGATTCCTCGGCAGTTTTATCGGAGATACAGACACTGGAACAGGGAGAAAAGCACTATTCTATTGTTACTTTTAACTTGCTGAGAATGCTCGCTGATGCTAAAATGTCGAACTTTAAGGAAACAGTTATTGCTACGCTAACTACTGTACATTGTAAATCTTTTCTGCTGATGATTTATGCGAGCTGAAAGAAGAAGAAGAAGATTGTTGATATTATTGAGTTTGATGCGCAGAGCGAAGAGGCTTTAGAGGTGTAGTATCTTATTAGGACATCACTGTTTACTACTATTATCGATTCATTTTGTCAAATTCCAATCAAAAGTGTAAATTGCGCTTAATATTCTTTGTTAGCCTAATTGATTTCACACACAATATACAAATATAATAATTCGCTCCCATACTAATCTAAAAGCAGTTTGCACAGAAATCAATTAAATTATCTAACGGCCTATTTATAGATTTTGTTCGCCAGTTTTTGTTAATCTATTCACACAAACAATCAATTTACATAAATGTTTCAAGATACAAGATCAATCACGGAAGAGATCAATCCAGAGATGCCTCCTACAATCCCAACAATCACCAAGAAAATATTAAATACTGTATTTATTCTGCCTCTTGGAAGAGTTTCATCTACTTCAGGTTCATTTTGTTTATTTATCATTAATTTCTCTTCTTGTTTGTTGAATTCATTTAGCTGCTAATGTAAATTATTAACAGAAACCTAATGCATCTGCTCTGACATTAAATTGATTCCATTTATCTCCTGATACTTCATCTTCTCAAGTAACGCGATTGGAATGATAAATGTGAGAATCACCGAAAACACACATCCAAGTAAATTAAACACATTTGTTATGCTCTACACATACACACCTAGCAACCCTATCACTATGAAGAACACCACTCTGACCGTGAGAAGATGCCAAACGGTAGGCACACTAGGTGGTTCTGTTATGAGTGAATCGACTGTCTTGATAATAGGGAAACCATACAGCAGAATACTTGCAATTAAAGAAAAGCTAAAGAGGCATGCAATCACAGTACTGAATGAATTATTGTTGGTGAAATTTCTAAAAACTACGGAGTTCACAGAGTCTTCGAAAGCAAGGTATCCAAGAAGACCAAGAATGCTTCCAAGGATGAAAGAGAATGCTATGTACCTAATCATATAACCAGCAAATAATCAATTAATAAAAAAAACTAAGCCCTTCGTTACCTGAAAAGTACTTGATCGAATTTGTTTTTTTCCTTCATCGATGCATGCACTTCAGTGACAACACCATTGATATCATAGGAAAATACGAAAACTCCAAAATAAAGAGGGAGACTAGAAGTATTTACAATACTAATCGAAAAAGATGAGGAACTATTTTAAATGGATATTGTGTAGATTGAGTAGCAAAGAATAACAAAGATTGAAAGACACAGTGCAATCAGACCAAGATGACTAAACTAACCAAGTTTTTCGATTTATCTGAACATCGAAAGAGGCAGGTAAATCGCGAAGATTATAAGTACTATCCAAATAAGCAAGAAGGAAAGTTAGAACAAGACATTCATATTGTGCGATCATAAAAACAATAATTTTTCAAACAGAATTGTTGAATTTAAACATTAATTTCCCTTTGAAATGATCATATGAAAACTTACAGATAATGAAGGGATTTTGAATGTATTGATTCATTGTCTGTAGAATGAAGATTACATATCCAACAGAAGTGCCAAAGATGAATACAAGCTGCACGATAATACTGAAGTTTTTGCAGTTTGGTCCAAAAAGAATCTCGATCGCTGATTCCATTGTTAGTCTAGATTAGTGCTAGCATTTAAAACCTCTTTTTTCAAGAATCCTAATTACTAGGCATAGTTAGCTCCAACAGTAGAAGGAGAATATACCCATAATAGCCATGAATACAATGGCAAGAAACACACCGCATTCTTTAAAAACATATGGCATGAATAACACTCCTGTTCCGATTCCACTTTTTATGATGTTTGCGGTTGCATTTTTTACAGACGCATGAGGGGGTTGATGATGAGGTAGATGATCATGGTTGTCTTGTTTACTAAAAGCTTGATCTATGTCCGCTAGCATGGGCTAATTGAATTCTTTTGGGCTAGGTGCATTTCCTATTGAACGATCACCTGAAGATCTACGACAAATTTCCTAGGCTTCTCGAAATGTTTCGCAAATATCCGAAAACTAATGCGCTTTTGGTTGCTCTGGTAATGTTACTTCGAATGGAATCATCTTTGGAATTAAGGAATTGTTATTTCGTTTTTGAACTAGAAATGTAATAACAAATTTAGATTGTAGGGTGTAAATTAACTGAGATTATTGAGCAAGTAGGAATCTTCACAAATCTTCATCCAATTAGAAGCAATGAATGATTGTAATAGTTAATTCAGTATGAGATGCATGGTTGCAATTTATGGGAGAATGGCCATTAGTGTCACGATAACTTGTTAATTACGAACACAAAAAATAACTTTCGAACTTAATAATATGAACCAATGTGAATTAATGTTGCTTAATATTGATATGAATTCTGAAAAGATTTGTTTTGATCCCTCCCCTCTTTCCCTTTAAGTGTTTTGAATGCTTTTGAAGAATGAAATAAACAAAAGAGAAGAAGGAATAATTCAAATACAATATTCACACTAAACTTAAGATAATTTTTTTCCTAACAAACATATTGGGGATGTCAGTTGCGACAGAACAAAAACTTGTAGAACTCTTGAAGAGTGCTTAATCTGTTGAAGGTGTTTCATTGTTCAAGCATCTAGGATCGACTTTGCATAAACTAATCAATGATCCTTCGCAGAATGCAAAGAATTTGGAAGAGTTTGAGTTGATTTCAGATTTTGTTAAAAAGAATAATTTCATCAATAAAATACCCGAAACTGACAAAGAAGTCAACAATAAGAAGAAGATTGAAGGGACTTATTCTACATGGATTCAAGGTTCTCAAAAGTTAGCTTAGGTAAGCCATTTATCATTCTAGAAAAAGGCATTAGAAATACATAATAAATGAACATTATAAAGGTATGATTTTGAGAATAATTGAAATCTTTCAAACAAAGGAGGCAAAGACTGCAGTGGGAAACTATACAAAGGTGCAATTCCCTGATTTCTACAATGAAAATTTGCTCCTGGAAAAAGCGGGAATCGGTTTTGGAGAAGAGGAAACTTAGCGGATT
>Ga0302271_10000665_pt1 | contig 33557 bp, 34 predicted proteins | sample III_Bog_N1_1_FD_198767 | JGI IMG/M metagenome (GOLD analysis project Ga0302271, IMG submission 198767) | Peat permafrost microbial communities from Stordalen Mire near Abisko, Sweden - III_Bog_N1_1 | ecosystem: Environmental > Terrestrial > Soil > Wetlands > Peat | place: Sweden: Abisko... | reverse complement strand
ATTGTAGAAACCTAAATAATACCCAAAGCTATAAAAATTTATTCTCAATATATTGATCAAGATATAGTCTGCATAAAGCAGGAGCAAAGGTATCCTTGATTACGTAAAAATCATAATTATTTTGAAGGCTTCTTTCTTCTATAGTACGCGATTGTGAAAGCAGAACTGCAAGTGTGTTATTATTCTCTTTCTTCAGCAACCTGATTATCTGTGCTCCGCTTATCCCGTTATCCATGCTGTTATCAACAAAAGCGATAACATCGTTATCTATAAATTCACGAGATTCTATTTTTCGCATGCAATCAAATGAGTCAATAAACGAGTGAAGAACAAGCTTATAATTCAATTTACGCTTCACAAAATGAGCACTTTGTTGTAAAGCGTTGTAGATCAAATTATTGTAGTATTCGTTGTCCTCAACCACCAGGACGTTTACTGTCTGGGTCATATTGTAGCTATTTTTGGTTACGGATTCATATTGTCCAAAAATGTGCCAGATTATTATCTTCCCGAGAAAAATGGTGGTATATGATTGTATATTAATTTATTACGAATTAAAATAAATTATATCCTAAATCGCTCTGATTCAAGGTTTTCTCAAATTGAGAAAAAATGTGAACCTATATTAAAAAAGCGAATTCCTGATTTCTCAGAAATTCGCTTAAAGTTCATTAGGCTATGCCCTATTTATTTTCTGCGGTTTGAATCGTTGTTGTCAGGGTCCTTTACAGGATTTTCTTTCTTAACGGTGGCGGCATCCTTGTTCTTTTTATCTGCTCTCCTGTTAGCTGAAGTAACAGTTGTAGATTTTTGCTGTCCGGAATTCTTGTTATTCTGAACATTCTGCTTTGTGCCGGAATTTGTTATTGACTTGTTGACCACTGTAGAGGATGACCTTCTTGTTACGGCATCATTTCTTTCAACTGGATGATTTACAACGCTCTTGTTTGTTACCGTGGTAGTTTTCCTTGTCGTTTCGGAACTCTTAACTACATTTGGATTTGATACAGGTCTGCTGGTTACCGTTGTAGTTGATCTTCTGGTTGTGGCTGCCTTGTTTCCGTTTGGAGATTCTGTGCTCCTTATTTGAGTATCGGATCTCCTGGTTGCATTATTCTGCGAATTACTGATAGTGTTTCTTCTGTACTCTTCCGGATGAGCCTTTGCAAAGAAAGCTTCTCCTTCTTTTCTCTGATCAGGATGTGAGTAAGTGGCTTTGTAGGTACCTGATTCTATCCTGTGGTTAACATCAGGTGAATATGAACGTTTGCTGGCATAGTAGAAGTCATTCCATCTTGAATATCGGTGGTAATCCCAGCGGCGATAATGTGCATAATAGTCATTATTCCAATAATAATGATATCCGTAATAGTAATGCCATGAAAATGGGTTCCAGGGATGCCAGTAAGTCGGATTATAACCCCAGTACCAGGGAGAATGCCATACGGTATAGGATGGCATGTAAATAAATCTTACCAGAGGCCATCCGGATATTTCAACCGGTGTGGTTCTAATATAGGTAATACTCTGAGTAGTCCTGTTATTACCTGTATATCCAGGGTTAGGGGTTTCTCCGGCGGTCTCATTGTCAAAAATAGGTTCAACAATATAATTCTTGCCATACAATTCCTCGTCACCTGTCAGCTGGATCTGAACCTGTCCGTTGTCAAAGCGTTGAACAGTAAAAACCGCAACGTCCTGATTTTCCTTAGGGCCAACGGCAACTTGCAAAACTATATTATGCACATCTCCGTCAACATCATCATAAACCTTAATGTAATCTACAAGGTTATCTCCATTGAGGTCTAGATTATTAATATTCGTTTTTGGATCATTGAGATTTCTTTCAAATTCTTCAAGAGTTTTTGAGTGCTGAAACAGCTTCATTACTGCATAAAGATTAAGATTGTCTCCCGGCAGACCCAGATATTCCTCCTTATTATTCTGCGCCATAAGAGTCGAGCCAGTCGCAAAAAAGGCTAGCAGAATGGAAGTTATTACAAATTTTTTCATGATAAAAATTATTAAGAGAACAAGTTAGTACAAGATAAATATTACAAAACTTATACCAACAATTTTTATCCTGAAAATTTTTAAAAAAAAGATAAACATGGAATTGATCTTAACTAACATATTACCATGTAACTAACAACTCTTGAATTTTCTTTTATTTTTTTTAACATGAGATGAGATATTAATCGTATCATTATATGGGATTGATACAACGGTTTATACATATCAGTCAGGAATATAATTATTTACATAAAGAAGGAGGGATAATATGTGTTTTTCTTCTGAAGCAAGTTTTGTAGGAGGTGTTGTAATTTCTGCCATTGGTGTTGCAACTATCAGGGAAATACATAAGCCGTCTCAGCTGGTATTTGCCTCTATTCCACTATTCTTTGGTATCCAGCAAATTGTTGAAGGTTGTTTATGGGTGACTTTACCAAATGCCGACTACTTAAATATTCAGAAAGTTCTGACTATATTTTATCTGATCCTTGCCCAGGTATTGTGGCCTGCAATTATTCCGGTATCGGTACTTTTAATGGAAGAGAACCAAAAAAAAAGGAGGTTGCTTAGGATCTTTCTTGCTATGGGTATTACCCTTTCCCTGTATTATAGCATGTGTCTTCTCTTATTTACAGTAACTCCTGAAATAAATGGATATCATATCCTTTATACAACAACCTTCCCTGACTTACTGGCAATTCCTGCATTCGTCGTCTACCTCGTGGCTACTATAACGCCTCTTTTCATTTCAGGAATAAAGAGAACGCATCTGATGGCAGTTCTTATGTTTTTTTCATGCCTTATTACAGGAATTTTTTTTACGCAATATCTTATTTCGGTCTGGTGCTTTTTTGCTGCATTAATCAGCGCAGTTATATTCTGGATTCTCAGAGATGCAAAAAATGAATTCAATATCAAAAAGCTATCTTTATTGATAAAAATATGAAGCAATGCATTTTAATATGAGAATGAGCCGGTTGGGTAGAATACTGATATTAATAACCGGTTGTGCTCTATTCAATCTGTCATTCAGACAGTTGCCAGATGATTCAGATATAAAACAACTTTGGCGTGATTGTAAAATTGAGGGCTCAGTATCTTTTAATGTATTTTACTGCGCTATTAAGGGGTACCGTCATATTGATCAGATTAAAAAGAAAAGCATTATTTCGATTATTGATTTTTCAAAACCATCAACAGATGAGCGATTCGTAGTTATTGATCTTGTTAATAAGAAAGTATTGTACAAATGCCTGTGTGCCCATGGAAGAAACTCGGGCGATAACATTGCAACAACTTTTTCGAATAAGGCTGAGTCTCTGATGAGCTCACCAGGTTTTTTTCTTACAGGTGAGACATATTCCGGGAAACATGGATATTCCCTTCGGCTCGACGGGTTGGAAAAAGGTATCAATGACAACGCAAGAAGCAGGGAAATCGTCATACACGGGGCTGATTATGTGAGCAGCAATTTTATAAAAAAATATGGCAGAATTGGTAGAAGCTGGGGCTGTCCGGCACTCCCGCTTGAATTCTCGAAAGAAATAATTGACATCATTTCCGGAGGAACATGTCTCTTTATTTATTGTGATGACACGGACTACAAATCGGCATCGCAATTACTTAAAGGAGAATAAAATCTTATTCTTGTTACCGGTAGTTTGTTGCTTGTTGCTGGTTGATTGTTGCCGGCTGCTGTTTCCCACTCTTAATTCCTCACACCCCACACCTCAGACATTACTTGCCCGAATCGGCCACTCTCGCCTCCCTGACAATTTCAAGATTATGACGTGCTTTTTCCGCAATATTACTATCCTGATTCTTTGATAGTTGTTCGAGCAGGTCGATGGCTTTATTCCAGTTTTTAGCAAATATGTAATCGTTAGATTCTTTAAAAGCACTTCCGGAAAAGAGTTGCTTTGTTTCACGGACTAGCTGTGGATAAAATTTTGCGACATAATCTTGTCCGGCATCAACTGCAAGTGATCCGGCTTCTATGCTGCCCCTCGCAAGAGCTGGTTGGAAATTTGAATTACCAAAGGAAGGAGGCCTGGATCTGAATAACTGTGATTGATCAACCTCGCTTCGGTTGATAAGATCACCTGCAGAATTGTAAAGAGAAAGAAAAAAATTGCCGCTTAAATAAAAATTCCTGACCGTTTGACGATAACCTGAGTTATCCCTGATAGTGTCAATATGCCAGTTAAAGAAGAGACTCAGTGAATCGAGTGATAGCAGCAGATTGCAATTGTACCTGGAGCAGACGGCTTTTACAGTATCTAAGGGCAACAAAGTTGTCAGAAGACTTTTATCGATCCCTTTTTTCAGACTGTCACCCAGTATCAGTGTATAGGAAGTGTCATTAGAAAATGATGATAGCCCTTCCAGCAATCCCATTACGCCGTTATGATAGGGGAGTCTCTCTCTTGCTTTTACAATTGATGGAGAGGTGTAATCGAACACATTTACAAAAACGATATTATGATGTTCTTTATCAAGAATTATCTCAGGATCGACTCTCCTCCCGATATAAACTATTTTAGTGCATGAAGAGAGTAATGAAATTACTGCCGCTATCCATAAGAGTTTTAAAAATACCTTCATCTATCCTACATCTATTCTTCTTCTACAGTTAATATATATGTTTTCAATAACCAAGGGTAAATCGTTGACGGATATGTGCTGGTTTTTCAGCCTCATCAAGGAAAGCTATTGCATAATCTTCGGCTGAGATATGGCTTTCCCCATTTTTATCGGTAATTAGCTGATCGCCTCCCAGCCTGAACTTGCCGGTACGTTTGCCTGGAGCGATAATTGCGGCAGGACAAAGAAAAGTCCAATTTATTGTCATGTTTTTTCTGTAACTGTTTAGTGCATCATCATGAGCCATGGCAATATCTCTCCAGCTTTCCGGAAAAGAAGGAGTATCCAGAAGTTTTAAACCAGGCTTAACTTCGAGGCTGCCGGCGCCTCCAACTATAAGAAGCCTCTTTACACCCGAATTTGTAAGTCCATCGAGCAACGATCGGGGAGTATTTCTCAGAATATCAGGAGTTCCACTAATTGCACAGAGAACTGCATCGTGATCAATTGAGACTTCTGCAACGCTTACAGGATCGAGAGCGTCCCCTTTTACTACTTTAACATTACCTGCAGGCGGATTATATTTTTTTAAATCCCGTTTCACTACAGTTATGGTATGTCCACGCATTAATGCTTCAGTCAGGATGCGACTCCCGATCATACCGGTGCCAAATAGAACCAATTTCATAATATTAAAGTAATTTGTTTCATTCGTGATGTTTTAAGAGCTCTCTAACCTCCACAAGGTTGAATTTATTTAACAAAAATATCTTTGAATCCTTCCTGAAAGCAGGCGGCACTATCATCAATACCTCTTCCTTATTGTTGGCATCCATAAAAAACCAGGCTTTGTGTTCGCCATCCATACAGCCCCAATCAGCATTAGTCAGAAAATGCGAGCCTGAGCTAAGCAATATTTCTACTGACCTCAGGCATTCAATTTTTTCGGAACCGTGAGGTATTTCAATCAGATATTTTGGCATGATTTCTAATATTAACAGAGTTTACACATATCCATTCCTCGTCCTTCTATGAAAGTGCAATACGCACTGAATGTTTATTAATTAGACTCTGTACTACAACAATTCATCAATATTAAAGTTCGGGATCCCCGGGTTATGTCTGCAAAATATTTAAATTTGCAGAATATAACCAACTCTTGACATTATGAAGGAACTTGTACGTTGTCGGCCATGTGGATTTGTAATGGATGCAGATAAACTTGGAGATGTTTGCCCTGCCTGTGGCATGCCAAGGAAAGTTTTTGAACCTTACAGGGAGAGAGTTTCACGTAACAGGTTGATATTGCTCAATTTTGATCTTCACCCAATAGTTATTCATCTTTCACAGGCGCTGGTTATTACTATTCCATTACTGTCAATTATGGTAAGTTTCTTTAAAGATTTTCATCCTGAATTAATCAAAAACGTTCTTACTTTTTCAGTTGTTGTATTTCCCTTTACTCTCATACTGGCCATTTTAACAGGTGTGATAGACGGACTCACAAGATTTAAAACTCTTGCAACCCCGATATTGAGGGTAAAAATTATATTCAGTATAATAATCCTTTGCCTGGCTATAGCACTCTTTTATGTTTCCCATAATGATAAACTGTATGCCCTGACGATAGTGTTAAGTGTCCTTTCATTAGGTGCCGGCATTCAACTTGGCTTATGGGGAAAGAAACTTATTAACGTAATTCTGCCGGGATCTTATCCTCAGAAAAAAGGGAACAAAACAGTTCAACCCGAAGCGGAAAAGGCTTAAGCTGCCGGACGTTCAACCGGAATTATATCGATATCTACAATTTTGGTTTGTCTCAGTATTTTCATTGCTATTGATCTTGAGATCAGCCTGTTGCCTATAAGGTGTTTTGTTAGATCTACTGATTGTGTAATCAGCCCTCCATCGAACTCAATTATTATGTCTCCCTCATGCAGATTAGCTCTTGATGCCGGGGATGAATTTTCAAGTCCCGTTATCATTAAGCCCTTTTTCGAGGACAGTCGGTAGAAATTTTTGATCCTTGGGTGTATTTCAATTTCATGCGTCATAAGTCCGAGAAAAGCTTTTGTAACCTTTCCGTCAATGATCAGATAACGGGCAATCTCCTTTGCAGAATCGATACCAATGGAAAAGCTTAATCCCTGTGCACTAGGAATAATTGCCGTATTTATTCCTATAGCCTCGCCATCTGTATTAATCATTGGACCGCCGGAATTTCCCGGATTCATTGCGGCATCTGATTGAAGTATATCATCTATCAGTTGACCACCAGGTGTACGCATAGTTCTTCCAACACCACTCAGTACGCCTACTGATACAGAATGCTGATAGCCTAAGGGGTTGCCGATTGCAATAACCAGCTGGCCAATTTTCAGATCACCGGATATGCCAAGCTTGACAGGAGTATAACCACTGCCAAATATTTTAATTATAGCTATATCTGTGTCTTTATCTCGGCCTATCAATTCACCTGAGAATTCATTGCCGTCGAGAAGAGTGACATTCAGGCGGTCCGAACTTTCAATGACATGAGCATTGGTCAGGATTAATCCGTCGCTCGAAAATACAAATCCGGAGCCAGTCCCTGTGAGTCGCTCTTTCGACCCTGTCATATTGTACTTATCTATTTTGACAACGGCATTTTTGGCCTTGTCAACTGAAGTAACTATTATTTCTGAAAAAAGATCCATAATACCTCCTTGTTTTGGAAAGGAGACTGCAAGATTGAAGCCAAATCATATTTACCATATTAAACCCGGTATTTGTACGTCAAAATGTCTGGCAGGAATACAAAATGGCATGATGTTAAAAGGTCAATGGCGTAACGGCTTAACGACAAAAACTTATCACGCCATTAAGCCCTTACGCCCTCGCGCCGTTTATTTGTTACCTTTGCATTTAATTCAGATCAATGAAAGCTGTTACCATTAAAGAACTTAAGGATGAATTAGTCAATTATTCACCAAAAGAGCTCAGGGAGCTCTGTCTCCGTCTTGCACGATTTAAGAAGGAGAATAAAGAATTAATGACCTATCTTATGTTCGAAGCTTCCGATGAATCATCATATATCGAAAATATTAAACATGAAGTTGATGAACAGCTGGCACAGATTAACAAAAAAAGCCCATACCTGATCAAGAAGAGCTTCAGGAAAATAGTACGAACTATAAGGAAATATTCACATTATTCACTGAAGAAGGAAACCGAAGTTGAACTGATGATCTTTTTCTGTGCAAAAATTAAAAAGTTTACTCCTTCTGTCACCTCAAATTCGGGCCTTCATAAGTTTTACTTAAGACAGGTAGATATTATCAGAAAGAAAATTCCTCTGCTTCATGAAGATCTGCAGTTTGATTTTGGGACAGAACTTAGTGATTTGGTCCTTCTGTGAAACAGACCGAAAGACTTAAGGACGATAAGACAGCAAGACAAAATCCTAAATTGATTGTTTAATTATCAATCTGAAATAGATAGAAGGTTCCCGTCCGGATCCTTGAACCAGGCAACCCTTGTTCCTCCCGGCGCTGTCCAGATTCCTATAGCATCCTGGACTATAAAATTATATCTTTCACATATTATCCCATTTGCTTTTAGCTTAATGACAGTTGATAATATATCATCTGCATCCCATCCGAGAACAGTAAATGGCTGAGGCGTGAGCTTTTCAACATAGGTTACCCTGAGAAGTCCTCCGCTTGCTTCAAATTCCATCCCATAACTGTCTTCAGTAAGTAGCCTTAATCCTAATTTATGTTCATAAAACTCCTTTGCCTTATCGGGTTGAGTTGTGGAAACAAAAGCCTTTATTCTTGTTTTTGAAAGCATAATGTGTTCATATTGAAGGGTAAAGCTTATAAGGTAAAAAATCCGTCTCCTCAATCCTGGGCGGATCATTGAAATCAGAATATCTTATCCATTCGGGAACCACTATGAAGTGAGCAATGTCCTTCCAGTATTCTTTCCGTTCCTTCGCATCAGGAAAAGCTTTTAGGTAAAGGTCAAGCATTTTGTTAAATTCCTTACCGGCTTGAAAGATAACCCTGCCCTCATATTGAACTGTCCTTTCATTCTCCCAGCCTATTACAAGAGCGATGTAACAGTTAAGAGATAAATTTGTAAATTTTCTGGAAGTCCTGATGGTATCAATAATTAATCTTAAATCAGGAGCTACAGCAAAACCCACGAGTGCAGCTTCGGGATTTCCTTCGGCAGATACAGTTGAAAGAACAGCGTAGCGGTGCTGGGAGATAAAGTTGTAGAGGAAGTCTTTTTCCATGTTTTATATTTTTAGTTAAACACCCGGCATTTTAATATGTTTAGTATAATATAAACTTAATACCCAAGGCTCTTTCCGTTTAGTATGTATTCAGACCACAAAATATTTATTGCTTTTATATCAAAAATGAACTACTTTTATCGAATGATTGAGAATCGGGAAAATATAAGGATTACGCGTTTAGACTCAGTTTTTGTCCTTCTGATTTTATTTTTTGGATTGTTGGTATTCAATAATTCAGGTAAGGTTGAAACAATTTCTAAAAATGTGCCTGTTTCTGCTTTCATCACAGTGCACGAGTATTCCGGTATCTCAAATCAATACATCAGGTTGCAGATATTTGAACGAAAATTGACCTTCAGTAAGGACAATTTTAGTATTCTTGCCTATAATATTAACCCTGCCTGCGAAGATAAAAAAACAAGCATTAAAGTGATTGATTTACAGATCATCAGGCAACACGTACGAAAGATTCCCATATTTCTTTTACGTTATCATTTGTTTCCGGTTGAAACAGATGAAGCGCCTCTGATTGGATAATTATTTCTTAGGTCTATTCATATGACCTTCATCTTTATTCAATTAACTAAATATTAAAAATTATGAAAAGCTTTTTATATTTTATTATATCTATAATTATGGTCTTTACGCTCATTTCCGCAATTCCCGGGACCCATGAAAGTACCAAAAGCGTAGTTCTTCAGGCATCTGGTAATATTTCAGAGCCGGTATTAAAACAATCTGCAGATATAATTTCTGCGAGGTTGAAGCTGTATGGAATGAATTCATTCGACATTAAGGTCTCAAATGAAAAGAGACAGGTAGTGCTTGTAGTTCCTGGCGAAACCAATATTAAGGAGATTGAGGGGCTGCTTACATCTAAAGGAGAACTGTCTTTCTATGAAACCTATACTAAAGATGAGATAATCGATTTGTTCAGGAATGATAATCAGCTTTTTAAGATCCTTTCAAGGGATCATATGTTAAGTACTTCTGACCCAAGGGTTGGGTGCACTGATTCTGAAAACCTCAAAAAAGCTGAAACTTATGTTCAATCAGTGAAATCAGTAACTAATTGCAAACTGACCTGGAGTAATGAATCCGCTAAGAGCGGTTATTGCCTGTTCGCATTAAAAACCAATAATGAAGGGAAGGCTTTCATTGGAAGAGCAGATATTAAATCGGTGAAAGCTGTTGCAGGTAAAGATCCGGGTGACCTGAAAATACAGATCAACTTAAAACCTTCAGCTTTCAGCATTTTTGCAGACGCTACAAAGAGGAATCTGCATAAGTCTATCGCAATTGTAATAGATGACAAGGTTAATTCATGGCCTGTTGTGCAATCTGTAATAGAAGGAGGTGAAATTGAAGTAACCGGAGATTTCAACGAGAAGGATGTAAAGTTTTTTCCGGTAATTTTCAATACAGAAGAACTTCCTCTAAGTTTTACAATCATTAAGTAAAGTACAATCGAAGAGGGGCTGCTGATTTGCAGCCTCTTTTTTTAGTTACCGAAGACCTTTTTAAGCAATTCTGTTGTTCTTGCCATAGGATCTTTCCTAATCTTCACTTCTTCTTTGGCAATCATGATAAATAACCCGTCAATAGCCCTTCGTGTAACATAATCGGTCAGGTTTGGGTTCATTTTCTTTACCAAAGGTATCTTGTTGTAAATATTTATTAAATCGCTCCAGTACTTTGTTGCGTTTACACTCTCGAGAGAAGTTTTTATTACCGGTTGAAATTTCTCATTCAGTTCAGGGGAAGTGGTGTTTTTAAGATACATAGTGGCAGCATTATCTGAACCCTTCACAATGTTGATGGCATCTTTTACCGTCATGCCTTTAATTGCAGAGATAAAAATAGGTTTTGCTTCACTGGCGGCTTTTTCTGCCGCCCTGTTCATAGATTCATTAAATTCATCTACTTTTTTTGACATTCCGATTGACCGGAGTTTTGATTCCATTTCCTGAGCTTCACTGGGGAATGGGATTTTTATTTCTGGATTTCCCCAGTATCCGTTGAGGACTGAAACAAGTTTGACACTTTCTCCTGTACCATTAACCAGGGCCTCTTTTATTCCATCTGCTGCGTCTTTTTCAGTAAGACCTTTTGATTTTGTGTTTAACAATTTTTTTGCATCTTTTAAAAACTGGGCATCTGTATACTGGAAACCAAACACCAGAACAATCAATAGAATATAAATTTTTCTCATTTTATTATTAATTATTAATTTTAATTTTCCGGATCAAATATAAAGTCAGAGATATCAAATATCTGAGACCTCGTGCTGTAAGGTCTGTAAACGTAAAAACAATGCAATAGTTGCACTTTAGCGAATGAAATAATTTGACGGGGTTATATCAGGCTATATATCAGATTACTGACCAGAGGACTTGAGGTTTTTCGTGACAATTGATAGTAATTGATCTTTTCTGAATGGCTTGCATATATAGTCGTTACTGCCAGCATTAAAAGCCTTAAGCATTTCGTTACTAAGGGCGAAAGCGGTCTGAGCAATGATGGGCAGATCTGGTCGGATTTCTCTTATTTTTTTAATAGCTTCATAACCGTTCATAACCGGCATTTTAATATCAATCAGGACAATGCTGATCCTATCATTATCTTTACAGATTTCAACAGCTTGCCTTCCATTTACTGCATGGAAGATTTCTGCACCGCTATTTTTGAATATTTCTTTAATATACAAATAGTTGATTTCATCGTCCTCAGCAACCAGAATAGTTATATTGTCGAATTGATTCTTTATCACATTCTTTTTAATTCTGATAGGTTTTTCGTCATTAACAGCCTCATATGGTATTGTAAAGAAAAATTTAGAGCCTTTTCCTGCTTCTGATTCAAGCCAGATCCTGCCCTTAAGTAAGTCTATATTTCCCTTGCATATGGCCAGGCCTAGTCCGACACCTTCATACAACCTTATATTTTCTTTTCCGACTTTAAGAAATCTTTCAAATATCCGGTCATGAAATTCCGGATCAATACCTATTCCTGAATCCTCAACGAAGAATTCAAGTTCATTATTAACCAGCCTGTACCCAAACCTGATATTTCCTTTGTCTGTAAACTTAGCCGCATTACTTAAAAGATTAGCGAGTACCTGCCTTACTTTTACTATGTCAGCGAGAATAAGACTTGACGAATCTGAAAGACCTTTATCCACTGAGAATCCGATCAGATCCTTGATTGCAATTCTGTATGAAAGATATAGCTCATCCATAAGGTCATTGAGATGAAGGCTCGTCTTATTTACCGTTATATTTCCTGTTTCAATCAAAGAAATATCAAGAACCTCATTAACTATATTCAATAACTGATCGGAGCTTTTTGATATCAGTTCCAAATACTGTGATTTTTCTGTTTCAGATATATTTTTGTCCTTCAGTAGCTCTGAAAATCCAACAATACTGTTCATTGGAGTCCGGATCTCATGGGATATATTCTGGAGAAAAGAAGTTTTAAGTGTGTCACTTTCCCTGGCTTTTTGTTCAGCATCTCTTATTTTAGCAAGATGAGATTTCAGTAAGGAATAGAAAAGGATAGCTGTAATAAGCACATAGAACCATCCTTTAAAAGTCTGTAACCTGGTAAGCAGCTCGGTTTCTCTAATAAAATAGCTTAATAATTTGTCGGAAAATATAATCCAGAGTCCTCCAATAATAATGTAGCCTGCAATGATTCTATATTCGAATTTTATCTTCTGCATTATGGCCATTGGATGAGATAACCTGTTTCAGAATTATCAGGAATATGGAAACTATTTCTCAAATATATGAAACACATCAGTTAAAATTCCGAAAAATTTCAAATTTTATTATAATCACAGCTTAATAAATCAAAATATTATTGAACTGGAAAAAGTTATACTCCATTCATCCTTTCAAATGCTTTTTGAAGCTCCTCCGGACCGGATTTGATCATTGTTTCACTGAAACCGAAAGTGAGGTCGGTCTTACCCTGCTGTAATTGAATGAATACAGCATCAATAAAATCCTTAACTGCAGGCGCGGTGCTGTGTAGTCCTTTGCCACCAAGATCTGTATTCAGGGCAGGAGGAATAACTTCTATCACCTCTATATTTCTGGACTTCAGAGAATGACGGAGTGATAAGGTAAACGAGTGTAAAAACGCCTTTGTAGCAGAATAGACAGACATTCGGGCAAGAGGTACAAATGATAAACCTGAAGTAATATTTATGACAGTAGTGAGTGATTTCAAATTTGTAAATAGGGCGGTCAGGTGGACCGGAGCTTCAACGTTAATAGCAATTTCCTCCTTCGCTCTCAGATAGAAATCAGGATCTGAAATTGACATCCACTGCTGAATTCCTGCGTTATTTATCAGAACATTGAGATCATTATGATTCTCTGATATCCATCTGAGCAATTCTTCTCTCTCTGAGGCTATTGAGAGGTCACATTTCCTATGAATAACAGCTGGATATTTACCAGCGATCTCTTCGAGCAATGATTCACGTCTGCTGCAGATTATTACCGTATTCTTCTCTTTTACAAATCTTTCAGTTAAGCCTAATCCGATTCCTGAAGCGCCGCCTGTGATTAATATTTTATTTCCGGTAATTTTCATTTTTATGAAAAATTTAAGTCATATGTATCTCATATGGTGAAAGACAAAAATCAGATGTAAGACTCCAATAATTTGTCAATGGTATTTGCCAGATCAATATCCAGTTGAGTAATACCACCCGCACTGTGAGTATTGAGTTTAATATTTACTGTGTTATATACATTGCTCCAGTCAGGATGGTGGTCCATCTTTTCCGCATGTAACGCTATAGAAGTCATGAATGCGAAGGCAGTTACGAAATCTTTAAATTTAAAGCTTCGTATAAGATAAGTTCCATCAAGTGACCAGTTTTTTAAATCTGCTGAGAGTAGCTTTTTTACCTCCTCCGTTGAAAATGCTTTCATAATTACATGAAATTTAGATTATTACAGAAAATTAACTAAGCAGTTTAGAGTATTATGAGTTAGAGTCTGAAAAATTCGCAGCCTATTTTGAATCATTATCTGAATATGTAATCAGCAGTTCAGAATTACTTTTAATTAGCATATTTGTTATTGAATCTTCATTTTCGTGATGATATATATACGTAGGTATTTTTGTTTCTTTCATCAGTATACCTGCTTTCTTAGCTCTTTCAAATAGATCAGCATCGGTTCCAAGTAATATCTGCCTGAATCCGTTTAGCCGTACAAGATCACTTCTTTCAATAAAGAAAGTACCACCAATAGCGCAATCGTTAAGATTTATCATTTTGTTATAATCAAACCTGTCGGGTACGAACTGATTTCCTATTATCTTTACGCCCCCGTACAAGAATCTGACTGCAGGATTGAGAGTGAGGATTTCTTTCCTCGATTGCAGATGGACAGGATTATACTCGTCATCAGAATCAAGAAATGTAACGAATTTACCATTTGATAGATTAATTCCGGTGTTTTTTGACATTGCCTCTCCGCTATGAGTCTTTCTGAAGTATCTCAATGCTCTTTTCGATCGCAAATAGGGGAGAACCTTGATATAGGTGTTATCAGTGCTTTCATCATCAATAATTATCAGCTCCCAGTCATTCTCAGTCTGAGCCATCATTGAATCCAGTGCCTTTGTTAAAAGATTTGCACGGTTATAAGTTGTAATAACAACAGAAAAGAACGGCTGTATCAGGAGTTTTTTATGCAAGTCAGTCTCTGGTGATGAAATAATCTTCATAAAATAGCTTTTATCAGTAAACACAGAAATTCTTTTATTGTTTATTTAGGCAGCATTAACAAGATTCAGTGTTACAGGTTAACTATGCTCTTAATAATTTGCCGATCAAATGTGAGTAAAAATATGTTAACGGGGTGTGAGTCTGAAGTATGGATTAAGATATTTATAAGGTCCAGAGCAATCCAAGGTAGGAATTGAATGTGTTATCATGTGTTACAGTATGGCCAAATGAAAAGATGATATGAAATTTTTCAGATGGATTTACTGAACCTCCAATATTGAATCCTGCTACAGATTTTAAGCCTTCCGCAGATGCAGAATGAAAAAAGATCTCACCCCCAAGAGTTAATGATTTTGCAAAATCATATTGTAACTCCCATCCGGCAAAGATCCAGTTTTTATTTACTGTTCCCGGATTAATCCAATAACCTGCTCCCCCGTATGTTGTTAATCTGCCCCATGATTTTTGAAGCCATATTGGAAGGTAAATTTTTAATTTCCCACTACTGAACTCGCTGTTTTTTATTGTAGGTATTTCCAGGATAGGGAACGTTCCTATCTGGGGCGAATTATCTGATTCCCTGACGAAACGGAATTTTATTCCAAATTCGGTATCGGCATATCCGAAATCAGCGTGTCGATGGACAGGATTCAGGTAATTCATTGGCAATAACAGGTGTACCTGAACATTTGGAATAAGCCCGTAATTGACTTCAAGATGAGGAGATGTGCCTGACCATAGGCCAATCTGATAGGTATTTATTGAGGAAATATAATATTCCCAATGTTTAAAATTAACAGTCTCCGGATCATCGGTATCGAATGGTGGTCCGGGATATGCTGATTTGAGGTTGCATACTATTAATAATACAGACAGAATAAATGATTTTTTGTTGATCAGGGTCATTTTGAGGATTTTTTTGTCCGTGCAATTTCCCGGTCAAGAGACCACCGGCCTGCCCCAAATACCAATAGATAAATAAATAGCAGTGACATCGCAAAATCAGTCCTGTACTCATGGGCCCATGACCAAAATCCTTTATCTATCAGGATAGGTACCTTTGTGCTTATAAATGCGGTTATCATTATTATAATTAACGGAATTGCTGCCGGACGTGTGATAAAACCGATAATAATAAAAGTACCGCAAATTATTTCAAAGGTGCCGGTGAAATACGCCCAGAACGCGGGATTGCTAAATCCGATAGAAAGAAACCTGCCAGTTCCAAGAAGATCGGGAAACAGGAATTTCTGAATACCTTCTGTTAGAAAAATCAGTCCGACAATTAACCTGATGAGGATTGTCTGGACAGTATCATCTGTTTTAAAAATTAATTGATATACCCTGTTTTGTATTTTCAATCCGTCTGGCTTTATTTTTCTTTTCTGTTCACTCTGATTGAGAGATGATATAACAAAATAGCAATTCATTTGTTTAAAGTAAGTTTATCATTAAAGTTACTATTCGATTTCCCCCTGATCACCCAGCACAGAATTCCCATCCCATGTCGGCCACACTTTGTTTCATCAAACTTCCCACATAGTCTTCCTTAAAATGATAACAGTAAAATCCCTGGCATACCTTTTAACGACTTTATAGTAATACCTGAAATAAAACCTTATCTTTGAGCAAATTCGGCCGGAGAGTATATTTATTAACTAACCAATTATTAATTTATGGGTAGATCGCAGGAAACATCTAATAAAAAAGAAGTAAAGAATAAAAAGGATAAGAAGAGAAAAGACAAAGAGAAAAAGAGGCTGATCAGAAAAGAGAGCGGCAAGAGTAGTTTTGCAGATATGATTGCCTATGTTGATGAATTTGGAAAGATATCAGCAACGCCTCCTGATCCAAACAGGAAAATTGAAGTTGAGGTAGATAATATCGAAACAGGTGCAAAGAAAAATATCCCTTCTGCAAAAGCCAGCTATATCAGAAAAGGTGTCGTGACATTTTTCAATGATTCAAAAGGATTTGGTTTTATACGTGATATGGAAAACAAACAAAGTGTTTTTGTGCATGCCAATAACCTGCAGGAGCCTATAAAAGAGAATAATATTGTTACCTTTGAGATAGGGAAAGGCCCAAAAGGTTTGACAGCTCTTAACGTAAGGATGTTTAAGGAATAAGGTTTAGCGGCAAATTTTTGTCGCATTTGTTCATTTGATTTTACCGGGCTCTCCTTAAGCTCGGTTTTTTTATGGAAAATTAATTATACTCTTCATCTGATAAATGTATTGAAGTTAATGATAATGGGTTATAAGCATTCAAATATAAAAAAGATAAATCCAATTGAGCTTCCGTGTAAGAAAACCATGTATAATACAGCTGAAGAGGCCAATGACATGGTAAAGTTTATCGAAGAAACCAGGGAAGGACAGAAAATACATGTGTATAAATGCACTGTATGCGGATTCTGGCATCTGACAAGCAAATCAAAATAATATTCTTCTTAAGGTTAATTATTAGTTGATGGCCGCCCGGATTAAACAATTTAGCCGGGTTGTTGTTCTTATATTAATGATTGACTTATTATTATACTCGAAAGTAAACAATTATTTCCCTCCAATGAGAGAAATTACAATCACAAACGTTGCCGTAAGTGCAACTGCAATCTTGTCGGATTTAAAAACCCAATTATTATCCAATTATGAAAAATATATTTAGAAAGATAATCTTTACCAGCTTTATATTTTCTTTTGCCTTCAGGGTATTCGCACCAACCTGCGGATCTTTTGATTTGGTCAGGATCGCACCTGTAGAGCCTTTTAAGGATCTTATACAAGCTGTTGGAATGGTAGAAACCCAATATGATACTCTTGCATACAACCCGCTTGAAGGAGCTGTAGGTTATTTCCAGATCCGCCCTATCAGACTGGAGGATTATAATGCAAGGACCGGTAGCACTTACTCAATGAATGATCTTTTCAATTATAAGATCTCTGAAAAGATATTCCTTTATTATGCTGCAGAAATAGGCCCCTACAATTTTGAGCGAATTGCCAAAACATGGAATGGCTCAGGTAAGGGTACAATCCAATATTGGGAACAGGTTAAGAGATTCTTGTAGTCTGTAGTTTGCAAGGTGCAGACAGAAGCGCATAATTAAGGATTTTAATCCCTCTCTTTACGTTTGAAAGAATATTGTTTCAGTGGTTTGAATCAGGAAGCTATTACTGTTTCAACCTTCTGAGGAGTATTCTTTTTGTATTCCGGTAAGTCCTGGATATTGTTATTCATGCTGATTGTATAATCAGACGTACCATCTGTTGATTTACCCTTTTCCGGTATTTGCATATACTCTAATTTTGGTATGAACATTAAAATTAAATCTTCAAAATGAAGATGCAGAATTTAATAAACAGTTATTTAAAAGTATTCTTTAATTCTTAAAAACTTAATTCTTGACAGCCATGAAAAAAGTGTTTTTTGGGGCACTATTAATACTGGTATTTAGCAGTGCATCGTTTTCGAGAGAATTTGTTGCCGGTGGAAAAACCCACACGGTGTTAGGAGACTATAAGATAGAGATAGCCGACAGTCCTGTTACAATAAACGGGGAGCAATTAAAGGCCTATGTTATAACTTACCAAAACTCCCCGATGGAAGTTAAGGTAGTAATTAAGAAAGACAAAAAGTGTAAAAACTATATTGTACTTTCTGATAAATTATCAATTCAGTATGTATGTAATGGTGACTATTTCGGTGTTCAGAAACTGGATAAATCATTTGAAAATTCCGGTTTATCAACATCAGATGAAGCACTTAACAGAAGTGAGTATTATCACCAGAAACTTATAGTTCCAGGTAAGCAGGATGAGCTTACAGCCACTCAGCTCATTGCAGCATATTTCCCTATGCTTATTAAAGATGACATGGTTGCGATTAAGTGAACAGAATATTTCCTAAATCCATTTGGCTACCTTTGTTTCAGGTTTTAATTTAACAATGTAGAGACAGGTCTCAGACCTGTCTCTGCTATATTAAACTGACCTGTCTCGCAAGTTTTAAGATCAGTCTTACATTATTTTACAAGTCGGGGTTCCCTGTAAAAAAACAAAAATCCGCCTTCCTGATTTAAAAATTTTATATCAGGATATTTTTCCAGTCTTTTCTTCGAAACCGGTTTACCTACAATATAGACCGGTTTGTCAATTTCCCCGCCAAGTAGCCATTCCTTGTTATTACTCTGAAGGTTTCCCCCCGGTTTCTTCTGGAAATAAAAGAATGGGGCATAACTGTAAAAATCTGTAGTTGTTACATATACATCCTTTCCGGCGATACTTTTATAAAAATCAATCGCCGGTGCCTGGGAATAACCTTCTATACCCGGAACAACAGCCTTAAGATAGAAAAAGATACAGACAGCAGTTGAAAAGAACAAAATTATCACTCCCTTAAATACTTGTTTACGCTTAATAATAGTTGCTGAAAACAGTAATAGGAACAGATAAATTGCACCTATCATAAATTCATAGCCACTCCATTTCACTGGAGAATTCAGACATGCAACTGCAAAATCATCCTTTATATATGGGATGAGATAACTCTTATAAGTAGCTACTAGCGGCAGGCTTGTAAGAATTAATGAAATTAGTATTCCCAGACCTGCAAGTAACCATAAGAGGTATTTTTTTACTTTCTCCCTATTGTTGATCACTTGGTATATATAAAAGGCTGCAAAATATGAAAGCGGAAGGTAGGCGAGAGAAGAATAATGAACGATCTTGGTTTTTACGATCGTAAATAAAATCATTACAACCCAGAAAAGTATGATCATCCATTTCAGAAAAAAACTGCCTTTACCAGTATCTTCCTGATTTCTTCTGAAAAGAACAGGCAAAGCAAGTACAGACATAGGAAAACATCCCAGGAAGACAATTAGAAAATGATAATACAGCGGACCTGAATGTCCGGCTACCGGCTTTAGGAACAGGTCTGCCTGATATTTAATAAATTCCCTGATGAACCAGAAACCGTTGTTCACCATTTCAAGACCAAACCACAGGGAAGAAATAATGAAGCATGAGACTGCGAATATAAGTACATTCCGTGTCTTAGATATTTTTTTAAATTTCATTACGGCCCAGAAGATAAATACTGTAATGCTTGTAATAAGTAATCCCACCGGTCCTTTTGTCAGCGTAGCGAGTCCGATCGAGATTCCGGCAAAGAGTGCAGAGTATAATGATTTCCTGTCGTCCTTATTATAAATGCTTTCTGAAAGAAAATAGATTGAAAGGAAAATAAAAAAATTAAAAAAAGGGTCAATAATACCTGATTTAAAGTAGATATGAGGAAGAAATGAACCCAGATAGGTCAGAGCCCAAATAAATCCAAATTTTTCATCGAACAGTCTTTTCCCGAGAAAGTAAAACAGTAGAAGTGTCAGTATCCCAATGACCGCATTTGGAAAACGTGCTGCAAACTCATTAATTCCGAATGCTTTCATACTCAGAGCCTGCATCCAGAAAAAGAGGGGCGGTTTTTCCCAGAAGGGATGAAAATCAATCTGAACTCTGCTGAAATTTCCGGTTACCAACATCTCACGTGCTGACTCTGCAAAATTAATTTCATCCCAGTCGAAAAGATGAACAGCACCAAGAAAAGGAAGAAAAAATATTGTCGCAGAAACCAATATTATATATGGGTAATATTTCTTATTTATCATAACTTATTTGAGAGAAGTCTCCATTTAAATATCCCTGTCCTGTTTAAAAAATAGCGAAAAGAAACCCGCAATACACCCAGGCCATAAATTACACTTCGTTTGAAGTTGATGCTTGAGGCTTCTTCAAAATACTTCGTTGGGCATGTCATCTCTGCTATACGGAACCCATTATGAAAGATATGTGCAATCATTTCATTATCAAAAATAAAATCGTCAGAGTTCAGATCAAAATTGATCTTTTTAAGTACTTCAGCGGAATATGCTCTGTAGCCTGTATGATATTCTGTAAGCTTTTCGTTCATCAGAATATTCTGAATCAGTGTAAGTATTCTGTTTGAGAAGTATTTATATTTTGGCATTCCGCCTGTTATGGCACTTTTGCCGAGTATTCTTGAAGCAAAAACAACAGGGTATAATCCGTTTCCGATAATACTGACCATTGCAGGAATCAGTTTCGGAGTATATTGATAATCAGGATGCAACATTACAACAATATCGGCACCCAAATCCAATGCTTTTTTATAACAGGTTTTCTGATTCCCGCCATAACCCCTGTTTTCGACGTGATGATAAATATATTTTATGCCAAGCTTTGTACCCAGATCAAAGGTCCCGTCAGTGCTGAAATCATCAACCAGAATTACATCATCCACCACATCGAATGGTATCTCATTATATGTTTTCTCGAGGGTGGAGACAGCGTTATATGCAGGTAGCACCACAACTATTTTTTTATTCTTATACATATTTTCTTCTGAAATATATAATTGATGAGGATGTTAGTATTAATAGTGCAAGAATAACACGACCAGCCAGCGTCTTCAATACATCTACCGGCGAAGACGAACAGCTCTCCAAATGTCCGTTATATCTGAATACAGGATTAAGATATAACCTGGTGCCATCCATGCATTCTATCTCTGTCCTGATATAGGTATCTTCTTTTGTGAACGAGTAGTATGCTGAACTTTTATTAGCTATTCGCTTTTGTATAACACCCTTTTGACCTATAAACTTTATATCACTTACGGACTTACTTAGTCTGAGAAATATTGTGTCATTTTTAATCCTGAATTCCAACAGACGTAGCAGGTTATTCAGTGCGTTCTTTTTCTCATCATCACTTTTGTAAATATTCAGATTAAGCTTTACCGCCATTGATCGTCCATTTTTCAATGCGTGCAGAATTGAATCACTCGCCGGAACAGAATTAATCAGGTTGAAGCATGAACCATAGTCATATGGATTTTTAAGGTTGTGAACATCATCATCGGCCATCAGAAAAACCTGATGCCCACTTGAAAGTGCAGCATCAAAATATTCCGTAAAAAGGAATTTGCTGTCAACTATCTCAAGACAATTATAATTAGAAAGATATTTAAAATCGTTAAAAGACAGTGCCTCGCGGAGATGCGGATGAACTAATGCCAAAACAACTGATGAGTCCTTTTTCAAGCTGTTAATCACGAATTGCTTATTGCTTAATGTCTGCCTGAATATATAATCCAGCCAGCTGACTTTTTTAGCGTTTAGTACTAAATGATGGTTCTTATAATACTGGTACCCATGTTCATATACAGGAATATACCATTCATGTTTTCTTTCAAACGGGTTTATCATCTGATAGTCTGAAATACTTACGACATTGTAGCCCAGAAGGGTATATATGCTGTCAAGATATCTGCTGTTTTCTTCATTTATCTTTTTGTTGCCTGGAAATTTATGAGTATGTGCATGAAAATTGGCTATAAGCCATTTTGAGGAATCGATATCCTGATATGGATTGAACAATAAAGCCCCTTTAAATGAGTGAGGTTCGGGGAATTTATATTTTACATTAATCAGATACTGAAATATTAATGCAATAATTATTAATGAAAAAATAATAGCAACGGTGATAAATATGGATTTCAGGTAGGTCAAGTTCTTAGAGTATGTCTTTAACAATTAGGAAACTACCTAGTTTTATAATGAACATTTGGTTTATACGTACTCAAATTTAATGAGAAATTTTAGATAAAACAGATTATATCGTAACCAATTTCCACAATAATGCTCAATTGTCTGTATAGATTTATTATTTATAACATGTTTAATTAAAGTTAATAAAATGCTGATAATTAGTCATTCAGATGCTGTATATAAATTGAACAACTATGACTAACTTCACGTTAATCAAAGATTGGCTGTAAAATATTGAAGGTCTTTTTATTCATCACCCGACTAATTGAAAAGTATGGAAGAAAATATTCCCATTGGCTGGAAAAGATTAATGACAGGCTACCCCTGGTTCAGATGCAAAGGTTGCTATCCGATAGCTGCCTATTCAGAATTTATGCCTCCTCCGCGACTAGGTCAGAAGCCATACGGTAAAACCGATCACCGGATATTAAAGGAAGAAGACCCTTATGGCTGGTACATTTCGGAAATTGAAGAGGAAAATGAACTTAATCCGGGTATTGAACATATAGGACATCAGATAATGAGTTCCATCGTTAAGCTCGGCAAAGGACTTCCTGAGCATTTTATAGGTGGACATGGTTCGGAAAACCTGAAAAATAATCCTTACTGGCCTTCTGAACTGGCATCTCATGCCGGATCATTATTTCATGAACGGTTCATCGCTTTACTCCCCCTGATGCTGTCTCGAACCCAGGATGACAAAGGAAGGGTAATATGGACATTTTTCGGGAACAGTATACATGATCCTGAAGAGGCCTTCTGGAAAAACTTTTTTGTCACCCCTGATAAGGAAATTGACGAAAATAAATCAATTTCCTTTTTCACATCTCTGATTTCGGATGCCTATGGCGAAAAATTATCAGATGGTGAATCTCTTTTCAGCGCTGGATTCCGGATACTTGCATCTATAGGATCAACTCTTCCTTCATGGACAAAAAAATACATTATAAGGGATGATTCAACTTTCTCTGATGTTAAGTACCTTCTTACTTTCAGGCCCTTTGAACTTCTATCTGAAACTCTGAAAAGTAAATATTTGTCAGGCGCTTTGTCATTGCTTCCTTTTCCGGGAAGTCTCGTATTCTGGGGTATGCCTGGTTATATCAGGATGAAAAAAGAAAATCCCATAACAGCTCAGATTCCTTTATTGAACCTTGTTGCCAGGAACAGGGGTGCAGCAGGATTGCGGGTAACTCAATCAGGATGGTTTCATGAGCAGCATCCCGAAAGCAACAACCTGATAATAAATGATAATCTGATTAAGGATTCCTATCATAGAACTCATCGCTGGGAAAGAATACACAGGTTTCAGGATGAACTCAATGAGGCAGGACACAAAGTTGGTATAATTAAAGCACTATTCAGTACTGAGTTAGACGCTATGGGTTTGTATGACAAACCATTAGCGTCTAACTGTCAATTATGGAACAGCAAATTCGAATTTTTACTTGATGGCCCTAAGGCAGGAAGAAGGAAATTGATTGAGGTAGAGAAATTACTTTCAGGTGGAGGCTTGTTCGGTTACAGGTTCTTTTATCCTCCAATTCGTGTAGGTGAACATCAATTATATCTTCATCGACCACTAGTTGCATTCATCCCTGAAGGATCTTCTCAGGCTGTAGTTAAATCCGGTTCGCTCTATGGATATATTACCTGCTATCATGATGACGACACGCAGATGTGTAATCCTGTTGAGTTATGGCCAAGAATGCAGAAACGTCAGCTGTATCTCTCTGCGCTGCACGATTTTAATTCAATTAATGATCATTATGCTCATCAAACCTCTTTCAATATAATATCTTTATTTGAGAGTTGGGATATGATTAACAGGAAAGCCCTGAAAAGATCTTTCGCACAAAACCTTTTAAACATAGCGAAGCATAAAACACTGGAACAATGGCTTGCTGAACTGGATATACGGGTTTCATTCAGTGAAAAAGCCGGATCCATGAGGCAAGCCCTGGGAAAGATCATTGAGAATCAATATGATCATGTTCTTCCCGAACCATTGACATTCAATGAAACATCATCCAGAACATTTGAGGAAAATTGGTGGAACGATATCAAATTTTTGGCACAGGGGGAATATATTTATAAGGATAATGCTGATATTATGCTTGATACAACCACACTATCACTTGTTAACAAGGCACAGCGTGATCTTGAACTACTCGGTGATTATTTAATAGGCAGGCACAGAAAGATCATATCTGAATCAAAGATGGAAGGAAAGGCAACCGTTGGTGAACTTGCGTTTAAGTGGAATACTCTCTTCGATTTTCAGCAGTATGGCGGTTGGCTTGCAAACCAGGAAGGCAAGACTCATGAGAGGAACCTGCTTGTGGTAATCCCTGGTAAAAACAGGAAGCAGGCTGTTGTTTTTGGCGATCACTATGATACTGCCTACATGGAGGACGTCTATGAAAAGGAGAGAGGAGGGTCAGGTGCAAGGTTGGCAGCCAGAGGTGCCGATGACAATTATTCTGCTAGTTCTACTCTCTTGCAATCAGCATCGATATTTTTAAATCTTTCAAGAGAAGGGAAACTTGAGCGCGATGTGTGGCTTATTCATCTTACTGGAGAGGAATTCCCGTCCGATTGTATGGGAGCACGCAATTTCAGCCAGTCTCTTATTGAAAGGAATATAATCCTGAAAATTGATGATAATAATACACTCGACCTTTCAGAAACTGAAATTGTCGGACTTTATGTTATGGATATGATTGGACATAATCGTGACAATGATCAGGATGTATTTCAGATATCTCCCGGCAAAAGCGCTGAATCATTGTTCCTTGCTTTTCAGGCTCATCTTTCTAATATGGTCTGGAATGAATTCACCCGCAAATGGAACAGGCATCCTGGACGCATAAATCTCAGCCGTGGCGAGCGGATTAAGGATGCTCAGGAAATACCTGCATTGGCGAGACATCTGGCTCTGAAAGGGGAAGTGAGGACCCAGTACAATCCACACAGCTCAATATTCAATACAGACGGTCAGATATTTTCAGATACCGGTGTGCCAGTGGTTTTATTCATGGAAAACTATGATATAAACAGGACAGGTTATCATGATACAAAAGATACCCTGGAAAATATTGATCTTGATTATGGTGCTGCATTTGCAGCTATAGCTATTGAAACTGTAGCGCGCATGGCAACTCTTAAAGAGATTGGATTCTGATATCAGGTCTTGCAGCCGTGCAGTTAAAATAGTTGTTACTATTTCTGCATTACAGCATTACAGCTTTTAAAACCTTACAACTGATATGCCTTTGCATCTTTGCACCTTTAAGCCTTTAAGCCTTTAAGCCTTCAAGCCTTTAAACCCATATATGCCTTCATAAGATTAATTACATTTACTATATTTATGCCATTTTAAATACTAAATATATGAACATTACATTCAGAACTACACCTGTAACCAGCGATATAAAACGAGTAATGGAAATTGTTGAATCAACAAAATTTTTCTACGACCATGAAGTTGAGATTGCTGCAGAGCTGGTAGCCGAGAGGTTAAGCCACGGGGAATCAACAGGGTATTATTTCGTTTTCGCTGAGGTAGATGGTGTAACTGCTGCGTATAGTTGCTATGGCCCTATAACTATGTCAGCAACCAGTTTTGATCTTTACTGGATCGCGACACATAACGACTATCGTGGACAAGGTGTTGGCAGGAAATTACTGGATGAAACCTGTAATCAGGCCAGAGCAATGGGATGCAAAATATTAATTGCCGAAACATCAGGACTTGAACATTATGCACCTACAAGGGCATTTTATATCAGTAATAAGTTTGATCTTGAAGCAAAACTTAAGAACTTTTATGCGGAAGGTGACGACAAGTTGTTTTATACAAAACGGATAGCTTAGTTTGCTGCTCTGGAATATGTAGAGACAGGTCTCTGACCTGTCTCTACCCAAAATAGCAATTGCTAATTTGTAATTTCAACCTTCACAGCTGCCGGCTTCAGTCCTTTGCTTACAGCCTTTACTGTAAAAACTCCGGTTGCGCCTTTATTTGCAGCAACAATTATCAGGCACAAGCCATTGTAAGCCTTTTTTGTGCTTGCCTGAAATGATTCATGACTGGTAGCGTCACCATTATCGGTAGCAACAATTCTCCCCGGTCCCTCAATGCTGAAAATGAGTTGGTTACTACTTCTGGGTACTAAAAGCTTATTTTTATCTTCAATTCTTACTGTTATGTAGATGAGGTCTGTACCGTCAGCACGTATTGCCGGCCTGTCGGCTACAACAGATAATTGTGATGCCTTGTCAGTTGTTCTTACTACATCTTCAGCCCATTTAACCCCATTTTTATAAGCAATTACCTTAAGTTCACCAGGCTGATAAACAACATCTTCCCACTTTAAACGATATTCAAATTCACCTTTTTTCTTTTTGCCAAGCGATTTTCCGTTCAGGAAAAGTTCAGCCTCATCACCGGAAGTGTAAACGTGTACCGGAGTGAGTAGTCCTTTTCTCTCAGGCCAGTTCCAGTGAGGAAGAATATGTGCCATTGGCAGTTCGGCTCTCCACCTTGACTGGTACAGGTAAAAACGGTCCTTTTTAAAACCTGCAAGGTCCATTATCCCAAAATAACTGCTGCGCGAAGGAACTTCTTTCACACCCTCGAACTCAAGCATTTTGAGTGTCTCTTTGTAACCCCAATGATCAGGCTTTAGTCCGGTCATGTCTTCAGAATAAGGTGTCGGTTCTCCAATATAGTCAAAACCGGTCCAAACAAATTCTCCCATTGCTCCGGGGAACTTGTCAAGTAATGTCCATTGCTGGTCAGGGGTGGATGCCCATGAGGGGTAAGCCACATCATACGATGTAATCTGGAAGATTCCTTTACCCGGAAGGTTATTATTAAGGTCACCGGTAACAATTGGGAAAAAGTACTCACCTCTTGAGCTGATTGTTGATGCAGATTCGGTTGATATCAGTCCCTGGTTTGCATTGTCTTTAAGATCATAGAACCGTTTATAGTCGCCAAGATGGTAATTTATGCCAAATACATCGAGCGTTTTCTGAAAACCATCTGTTCCTGAGTCTGCATCATTGCAGCCGGAGGTTACCGGACGGGTGATGTCTTCAGATTTTACTATAGCATTAAGTGCCGATGAAAGGTAGAAATTCCTTTGATCAGGAACTTCATTTCCAATACTCCACATAAATACTGACGGATGATTTCTGTCACGGCGTACCATTGCCTTCATGTCCTCGACATGCCAGGCATTAAACAGCTTATTGTAATCCATATTCTTCTTACCTATTCTCCAGGTGTCTGAAAATTCAACCTGGATTAGGAATCCCATTTTATCACAAAGATCAACAAGTTCAGGTGCGGGAGGGTTATGGCTTGTCCTTATGGCATTGCATCCCATTTCCTTAAGGATCTCCAGTTGGCGCTGAGCGGCGCGTGTGTTAAACGCTGCTCCCAAAGCACCAAGGTCATGATGGTTGCAGACTCCCCTGACTTCCACTCTCTTACCATTTAGCAGAAAGCCGTCACGAGCGGTAAAATTAAGTGTTCTGAAACCGAAATTTGTTTCAAGTCTGTCCACTACTTTAGTTCCCTGCATAACGATTACAGCAACCCTGTAAAGCTCCGGAGTATAAATATCCCACAAAACAGGATCCTTTACAGGGATATCAAACCTGAAATCATGTGTTTTCATTTCAGGAACCATTGCAGTTACAGTCACAGATTCAGCAACTGGCGTTGGAAGTGGCTCAAACTTATCATTTAATTTATAAACAAGTGCTTTTACTGTTACCGGTGCCGGTTCCTTAAGATGACTCTCAATCTCTGCCTGTACGCTCAGAATGCCTCTTTCTTTTTTGATTTCGGGGGTGGTGCAGAACACCCCGTTATTTGAAATATGCAACTGGGATGTCTTTACCAGCCATACATTTCTGTAAAGTCCAGCTCCGGGATACCATCTTGAATCCCAATTCTTGGTGTCGAGCCTCACTGCTATAATATTCTCTTTTCCGGTAATGATATAAGGAGTAAGATCGAGACGGAATGAGGTATAACCATATGGCCATTCACCGACATATTTCCCGTTCAGCCATACTTTTGCATTAGCCATTGCCCCGTCAATATCAACATAGATACGTTTCCCATTGTCATTGTCCCCAATCGTAAAATGCTTCCTGTACCATCCGATACCTTTCCAGGGTAAAAGCCCGGTGTTGTTTTCGAGTGTATCGCTGAAGGGGCCCTCAATGGCCCAATCATGGGGCAGATCCAATGATCTCCAGGAATTATCATTGACCGATGGGAGCTGCAGGTTTTCAGGTTCCTTATCAGCGAGAACTTTTTCATTGGATGCATTAAAATATTTAATGAATTTCCACCCTGAATTAAACAGCTCACGTGATCGTGAAGTCTCCTGCGCCGGGAGAACACTACTGATGATGATAGTTATAAAAAAAATGAGAACGCTTAATGTTGGAGACTTTTTCATATCGATGCTTTTGAATTTTTCTCTAATCTAATTAAAATTTATCAAGTGACAATGTCTTATGCCTGAGGTATTATGAGAAATAATTTTTAATGTTTAACTATCCGTGTAGTTTCAAATTCTCCATCACTGAAGGTTATCATTATAAAATAAATTCCGGGTTTCAGGCCTGCAACCATGTTATTTGCAGAAAAATCGCAGATCTCCCTGAATTCTTTTACAGGAATACCTGTGATATTATAAAAAGTTATGCTTTTGATTTCTTTATCTGATTCTATAAATAGGATATCTGTGACAGGATTGGGGAACACTCTGCATTTTGCTGATTCTGGGGGGGGTTTTTCGACCACGACAGCTGAGCCGATCATGTTATCATCAAGCCATGAAAGTCTGAGATTTATCCATTCTTTTAACTTCACGACCTCTCCACTGTATGTTGTCGGTTGAAAATATGATTCAGGTGGTCCTGGATTTGTTCCCAATATCTGCCACTTTTGATAATGGCGTGATTGCGCTTCATTCAGTAGAGTGGCTACCGAGTCAATTACACTTTCAATATATTCCTTGCTGAGTACTGTCTTTCGCAGCTCAAAATAGCGGTTATGTATAAGATCTGAAAATGCAGGGTCCTGTAACAATCTTACTTCCCAGGAAGGAGGAACGGGCCAGGGGTTACATTCATTCACCCTGTAGGCCCATCCTGACCCATCGGTTTTATTAAAATGGATGCAGTCTTCATACAGGTCTCTCCAGGCCCAGTCAAAGTCCCAAGCAGGTCCCGAATGCAATAATCCGTCTTTGCTGTTTTTATTTTTATAATAATACCTGCTTTTTTTGTAGGTGTCGACATTCCTGGTCACTTCACCCAGGATAAAATAATCCGAAAAGGACTTTATATCGAGGTATGATTTATATCCGAAAACCGGGGCTTTGAAAGAAGGATTATAAAGAACTGTCTCCAGGGTATTTATAAAACCACTGATATAGGTTTTCTGCTGAGCTGTTATATCCTGTGCATTGGGATCGTGGTAGACAAAATAGACCTCAGCACCCGGTTTGTTTAAAGGTGAGAAATTGCTTTTCCAGGAATCTCCCGTTGAGTAATAGTCATTTTTTATTATATATCCTCCCGTAACATCATCTCCGGAATTATCAGTTGGCTTGAGCTTTGCAACGCTTACCCTTCCGCTGTCCTGTTTTATTTTTTCACCTATTAGATATATTCCCTGGTAGTTATTATTTAATACAAGCTCACAATATCTCATGCGAGGTGCATAATTTCCCATTTTATGAAAGATATTATATGCAAGTACATGTCTTAAAAAGGACTTATCGCCATAATTTGCAATGAGTACCCAATCATTTTCCGGTGGCATTCCCAGAATCGATACATTTAGATTATTGCCTGCCAGATCGCGAGTCTCTATTCCATAAGGTTTTTGAGGATAGGATGCTGAATAAGCTCCCCTTATTTCTATACCTATTTTCCCGGTGTATACATTTCCCGGATCGGTAACAGAATTTCTTATCCCGTCGGAATGGTATATTATTTTCATTTCAGCGGTAATCTTGGGCTCATCTTTAATAGTCTCACCGGGATTAGTGGTAATGATGACGATCGGCAGATTTGAGGTTGTAAAATTTACTGCCTGACCATACATAAGATTCTGTGCAAGAAAAATATAATATAGCAGCAGGCAGGTACTCTTCTTCATTCAGTTATAGGTGATTACAATGATTGATCGGGCAGTTTCTCTGTTAGTAAACTTACGAAAATTATTTGAAAGTCCAAAGTCCGAAGGGGAGAACGGGAGAATGTGAGAAGGGAGAATGTGAGAATGGGAGAATGGGAGAAGGGGAGAATGATAAAAGTTAAATTATCTTTTTACTTTTGCCTTTTGACGTTTAACTTTTGTCTTGATTTAAAACCCGTAGCAATGAATAGAATTCAGTTTATTCTGTTAGTGTTAAGTATTAATTTATTTACTCTTCCAAATTCGCATGCACAGTTTAAGCCCCCTGACTATAAAAAATTTACACGACAGGATACTCTTCGCGGATCGATCACTCCGGAAAGAGCATGGTGGGATCTCACATACTATCATCTTGATATAGTGGTTAATCCTTCAGACAGTACGATCAACGGAACCAACACAATCACTTACAGAGTCATGACACCTGCAACAGTGATGCAGATCGATCTGCAGGAACCACTTATAATCAGTAAGGCTGTACAGAATAACAGGAATCTTAATTTCAATCGGGAAGGGAACGTTTATTGGATTGAACTTGCCGATAATCAGGAAGCAGGTAAGATCTACTCGGTTGTAATAACTTATGGCGGCAGGCCTAAAGTATCAACAAGACCTCCCTGGAGTGGTGGAATAGTCTGGGCTAAAGACAATAGCGGACTACCGTTTGTTGCGTCTGCATGTCAGGGTGATGGAGCAAGCCTTTGGTGGCCCTGTAAAGACCATATGTACGATGAGCCTGATAGTATGCTGATTAGTGTTAATGTTCCCGGAAACCTGATGGATATTTCGAACGGAAGATTAAGGAGTGTCGTTAAGCAAAAAAATAGAACCCGCACATACAACTGGTTTGTCTCAAATCCAATTAATAATTACGGAGTTAATATCAATATTGCTGATTATACCCACTTCTCGGAGATTTATAAAGGTGAAAAGGGTCCGCTTGATTGCGATTATTATGTGTTGAAAGAGGATCTTGAGAAAGCAAAAATCCAGTTCAAACAGGCGCCGATGATGCTGGCAGCTCTTGAACACTGGTTTGGTCCTTACCCATTTTATGAAGACGGGTACAAACTCGTTGAAGCACCTTATCTAGGGATGGAGCACCAAAGTTCAGTAACATATGGGAACGGCTTTAAAAATGGCTACAGGGGAACTGATCTGAGCAATACCGGCTGGGGAGAAAAATTTGATTTTATCATCATTCATGAGTCGGCACACGAGTGGTTCGCCAATAGTATTACCGATGAAGATATTGCCGACATGTGGGTTCATGAGAGTTTCGGTAACTATGCCGAGAGTCTCTATCTTGAGTATTATTTCGGGAAAGAGGCAGGGGCCGAATATGTTCTTGGAACGAGGGCTAACATATTTAATGTGAGGTCGATAATTGGCATTTATAATGTCAATTTTGAAGGTTCCGGTGACATGTATTATAAAGGAGGAAATATGCTGCATACACTACGTCAGATCATTAATGACGATGAGAAATGGAGAGGTATATTACGAGGTCTCAATAAGGATTTTTATCATAAGGTTGTAAAAGGCGCACAGATAGAGGAATATCTGAGTGAGAAGACCGGAGTAAATCTGAAACATTTCTTTGACCAGTATCTCCGTGATATCAGAGTACCGGTTTTTGAATACTTTGTAAAAGGGGATAAGCTTACATTCAGATGGAATAACTGTGTACCGGGATTTGATATGCCTTTAAAAATCCAGGTTTCAGGAAAAGAACTATTCATTAATCCTAAAACAGGATTCACAACTATCAAAGTTGATTCTGAGAATGCAGTTATTAAAGTTGATCCGGGGTATTATGTAGCTACACTTAACAGTACAGGGAAATAGCTAAGATGCAATGAATAGTTTAAAGTATGTGAATCCTGATTCTGCACTACTCTTAGTGATCTGCGGGGAATGAAACATTATGCCGCAGATCACACAGATTAATAGTTCTTATGGTTTTATCAGAATTGGCTTCCCGAATCCTATCTTTTCCAGTGGTGGCAACTGGGTAGCAGCATCTCCTACGATTACATAGTACATTTTATCCGGAACTATGTACTTGTCAGTAATTGCCTTATGCTCTTCGACTGTCATATTCTTTATTACGTCTTCCTCTCTCTTGATGTAATCTTCGGGCAGTCCGTATTTTGATATTGTCGCCAGCATCCCGACAAGTGAACCATTAGTTTCGAAACGAAGCGCATTTGATAGAATCATTGCATTTTTAATGAATTGCAGATCTTTTTCATCAACCCCGTTGCGGTATTTCTCCATCTCCTCTTTTATTATTTTAACAGATTCAAAGGTAGCGTTGGATCTGACGCTGGTTGTGGCTGTAAATGGCGCTTTGTTCTTCATCTCCCTGAAGTAACTGGAAGCACCATAGGTAAATCCCTTTTCTTCACGCAGGATCTGATTCAGTATGCTCGTGAATGCTCCACCAAGTCGGTAATTGATAAAATCCGCCTTAACATAATCAGGATCGTTTCTTGCCAGAGCGAGATATCCGATGTATAAAACTGATTGCCGTGATCCGGGAATGTCAACAAAATATATCTGGGATTTTTCCGGATTCGGTGGTACAGGATAAGAATTGAACTTGACCTCTTTACTTTTCCATTCAGTTTCGAAGGGTTTCAGGGCCGCAAGAACTTGTTCTTTCGATACATTTCCAGCTACCTGTATTTTAGTTACATTAGGTGAAAAATTACTACTGTAATAATTTTGTAAATCATTCAGAGTGATTTTGCCAATGGACTCTTTTGTGCCTCGTGTGCTGAATCCAAGAATATTCTGAGTACCGTAGAGCAATTTGCCATATTGAAGGCTTGCAACGCTTCGTGGTTGTGCTTCTGCCTGAATGATGCTGTTTTTTGTCCGTGTTTGTGCCATAACAAATTCAGCAGTATCCCAGCGTGGTTCGAGAATCATCTCTTTTAGCAGTGCTGCAGTCTTTTCAAAGTTTCTTGATAGGGAACTGAGACTTACTGATATCTCTTCAGGAGCAGAATACATATTGATATTTGAACCAAGGAGTTCTATTTGTTCT
>Ga0302271_10000664_pt1 | contig 33566 bp, 30 predicted proteins | sample III_Bog_N1_1_FD_198767 | JGI IMG/M metagenome (GOLD analysis project Ga0302271, IMG submission 198767) | Peat permafrost microbial communities from Stordalen Mire near Abisko, Sweden - III_Bog_N1_1 | ecosystem: Environmental > Terrestrial > Soil > Wetlands > Peat | place: Sweden: Abisko... | reverse complement strand
AACTAAACAAGCAGCTGAAATATTAATATTATGCCCTTCCCACTTTAGATTAATATTTGTTTAGATGATAGAAATATTGGATTTCTTCTAAAATGTTCTTTCAATATGGATGATAATTAACAATTGATTTTATGTGTTAAACATCATCGAACATCTAAAGAATCTGTTTAAAGCAGGGCAAAAATACTTAAATCAAGACACATATATATCTTGAAAATTAGGATTTTCAGCTTAACCATGTATTCATTTTAAAATTTAGAGTCTTTTTTTTATTTTCATTTTGAATGGATTATGTGTGAATCATCTTGTCTGAATGTGTTACTTTTGAATTCGAGTTTCTTTAAACGCTAGTTTAAAAATTACTTATTTGGGTGGATTCTCAGCATGGTTAAAAAACCACCTTTTCAAATGGTTTTGAAGATCAATCTCAAATGTACATTCTTTAATTTGATTCTAAAAATGGAATGCTTCACTTTCATTCTATTAAAAACATAAAATTACCTTCAGCAAGACGAACGCAGTGGCAGTGATCCCTTTGTTTCTGCATAACTTTCCATTTTGAAACACCTAAACAGCAAAAATCCTCAAAATTGAAGAAACAACTGCTGTATGGTTGCTAAAAAGGCCATGTTACAGTAATTTATTATGTATTTTTAAGATAGACAAGCAAGCATATTTTTATTTTTTAATCTCCATCAGATTTATACAGTCGTTGCTTGGTTATTAATAAGTACTTACTTTCCCCACTGAAGAACCATTCCTAAAAGGACTTTAGAATGTTTGGATAAACAAATGGAAGTATCTCAGTTTTTTGTGGTATTTCTCTAAAAAAGCCAGGCCATCTCAATAATCCTAGAGTTTTTTCAAAAATTTATAAAATTTCTAATTTAAAGTTCTACTTATTAAATGATTTTTATTAACCTTTCACTGCCATAATAAGCCAACAACCTAAGTAACTTCGATTTCATTGATGACCTTCTAGAATAAAGAAAATCTAAAGGTAGTGGAGCAAATAGGATGTGCATATATATCCTTCCCAACCTTTTGAATTGATTTGAATAGCATTGAAACCAGCGGGGGGATATGGATACAAATGAATTCAGAGATTTGATTATTTTTGGGGAGGCTTTTTTAATAGAAGAAAGAGAGAAAAAATATAAGCATTGTTTTGATTTTAGAGGTTATGAAAAGATCAGAAAGAGGCTGAGGGAAAAAATAAGGAACGATTCGAGAATAATCTAATCAGAAGAAAGAGCGAAAACTCACAGAATAAACAGTTGAAGTATGCAAAGAGCAACCAAGAATGTTATTGTTAATAAATAAACAAAAGAGTTATTGTGATTATTAAATAGACAAAAAGTAGCGGCAACTACTAATCTACGAAGAAGACCATGATATAAACATGAATGAAAAAGAAAAAAAAAGGGCTGGTTGAGTAATATCCAAAAATGGAATTGGAAGTAAGATAATGCAAATCACCACCAGATTATTGTGATTTAAAGGGCGGCCTGAAATCTAAAAAAAGAATAGACAATCTTGGAAAATCAATTAAGTTTGAGTAGAAATAGATCGACCCGTCTGGCTTTGAAACTCATATTACTTAATTTAATTAAAAATATATTAATATACACACACACACAATCAAAATATCCATTCAGTCATTTGATCTATCATACTCCTCCAACTAGAGTTATTCAAAACAGCTTTGGCTCTTTCAATCTCTCTGTCAACCAGCAAACTTGTCAAAGATTAACATTCTAAGAAAGAAATTAACTCAAAGAACAACAACCAAGAATAAAATATTCTTATATTGTACCTCTTTCAAACCTTCAAATTTGCATTGAGTTTCCCATCTCAAGAACATGTTTCAAGTTAATCAGCATATGTAGAAATAACAATATTAATCTGAGGAAGGCTTGAATTTCTCAGAGCTAGCTTCACTGAGTTCTTCGTCGTTATTGGTAAACCAAGAAGATTTCTCAAATTCCTCCTCTAAAATTCTGCAGTAAATTCAACAAATGCAATAGAATCTAATCTAGTTCTCATAATCTTCAGCTGAAAAGGAAGGCTAGGAATTTCTCGATGCTCAATGCTAAATAATCCTAGGAGTGAACAAATGGAGAGAATCCATGTTTGATGTGTTGCAAATCAACATTACCGAATTGTCACCTGCACTTTCTGAAGATATCATGGCTATCAAAGCAAAGCTCGCCAGAACAGAATTCAGTGGATAAGTGAATTTTGTCTTAAACTAGATGCAAGCTATGGATTTCCTGAGATTAAACTACAAGGACAACGCAAGCAGAATTAAGCATTTCTTGAAGAAAACCCAGTAAACTTTGAATTACGAACTTGCAAGCGATCTGATAAAAAACAACTCTCTATTGTAAATCTACTTTACATACGATCCCAAGAACTACAACACTTAGCAGGCATAAAATCACAACTCCTAAAGCTATGAGTATGAAAGCGCTAATTAGCAATAAGAATACGAAGAGCCAATTGTTGATTAGAAGAATTAACAGGATAATTATTAGGATTTCGCATTTGAAGAAGCTGCTTCGGATATGTTCAAAGAGTAATCCAAGAATAATGATGTAAACGATGAACAATCGTAGTTCGATTTCTTAATGGAAGATACTTCATTCCTTCAGCCAAGTAGCTGCTGTTTCGAGGAGGAAAATAACGATAACAAAACAAGCATCCCACAATATTTCAATCTCGTTTCGTTCGCATGAGCGTTCTCTGACAAGAAGAAGAAATCTAATTTTTCTTTCTCATACAAACTACAATTTTTATCTTCCACTTTCTCCTCACTAATTTTCATTATTATTTTCTATTGTATTAGGATACTTTATTATTTTCATTTATTCTTTATTTTATTGTATTGTATTGCCAATAGCATAACTATTTCATTGAAACATTTCAACAAAATTAACTTTTTTCCCATTTCATCATATTTTTCAGAAAATTTATATATCAAGGATAGAAGAGATAGCAAAAAAATAAGTCCAAAAGATTTCTAATTTGATGTTAATAATCTATTTTTATTAGCATAACATATGAGAGAATAAGTTTGGTTGAGAAGGATGAAGTTTATTGCATTTTTGTTTTCATTTTAAGAGAAAAATAAAAATAAAGAACCACCTACTGAAATCTCTTTTTTTGTTCAAGAGGGGAAATAGGAACTCTTGAACTTGTGAATTAGCTTGATGAAAGAGATTTTTAGGAGAGTTAATATTGTCAAATATTGATACTTTTGTTGTTAAATTTGAATATGCATGCTAAACGAGATACATTAGAACTATTAGGAAATCAAGTATTTTTTTTCTTTCCAAAATTTGCTAATTATTGAAGTTTTTATTCGTGTTCAATTAGATTTTCCAATAGACACTTGACTTTCAGGTTCTTGATTAATTCATCAAGGACCCCCTTCATTTAACAAATTTGGTTCACAGGAGTTATGACAATGATCAAGAGCAGTAAAACTACCACTCCAAGTGCTAGATTTCTTATCTTATTGATGTATTAATCTTATTCTCCATCCAATTACTCGATCTCGAAGGAAAAGATGGTAAAAACTAAAGAAATGATTATCCAACTAAATTACTTAAAGCAGAATGAAATTTGAGTAAAATGGCTTCAAATAAAAAGTCAAAAAAAGAAGACAAGGACTTAGCGGATAATCATTAAAATAATGGCTGGAGCAAAGTTCGAGTGAGAATATTTGGAAATGCTAAGAAGCAATATGCACTCGATGACTTAAAAGATTATGAAAAATCGGAGAGGCAATAAAAATTTTTAAAATTAGTGTAGGAATTTGTCTCATTAAGTAGGCCAATTTTTTAAGTACTTTCATTTTAATCATTATTACTATTTCTGTCTGATAAAATCTTTTTTATTACAGAAAACCATTGAAAGACAATGATAGTTGCTGGAAATACTAAAGAAATAGCCGATATTATGTGAATAATTGCACTTGGAACTAGATTTTCTTAGTTAAACATCACAATCATTTGTAAAGCAAATCCAAGATAAAATACCAACACCAAAAAGCTGAATTTGAGTGACCACAAAGAAAACGAGTACTTTTATGTAAGACGAGAAGGAAAATACGAGATAGCTTTGGAAATCTCGAAAATCAACATCTTAAGAATCGACAGCTACATGGATAATTCTTGAATGCGTTCAAATTTTATTAACTAGAACTATCAAGATATCAAAAATACAAAAATCCTCCCACCCATCCTGAAGCTTGGCCATAACTATTGTTATTAACAGATATGTCTAAAGTTCATTCGATTCTCAACAAATCGGTTTGGTGTGTCATCGTTTGCTTAAATATCAATTATTAAAAAAAATATTTGAAGAAAAAAAACAATCTCAAATGAAAAACAAATATTACTTTTTACTACTGATTTCTCTCTTTGCGTCTATGATCTTGTGTGCCATAGACTTTCCAATCATTTGCTCTCTCCTCTACAACGTCGACAATCATAATAATCCTACTAATTGTGAGTCACAGAATATTTCACCTATTTGTGGCATCGGAATCATGAATGGAATCTAGATCAAGTCTAGCAAATTAAATTCTTGTGAGGCATGTCTGGATGAGAACATCAAATTCAGTGTTTCAATGAGCTGTGAAAGCTACCCTACAGATGCAGTGTTCTGTGATCCTTCAGAAAGTAAGAAAAACTTAAGATGCGAATTCGGAAGCGAAGAAGTCTGTGGAGTCAATTATCTCTCATCTAAATGGACCTTCTAAAACAAATGCAGAGCTTGCAAATAAAATGAAATAGTCTATTACACTCCTGGAAACTGCTGAAAGAGAACAAAATAGACAATATCAATTACGCATCTCACTTTAGTTTTTTAAAAATAATAAACCAGAAAGATTTATTTGTATTTATATTTTCTCTTCTTCGATTGTGGACTAAGTTTGGTGACATACTTATTGAAATCATGGCAGTTTTCGAGAGTATTTTATTAGTAGAATGTAGTTTATTGGATGCTGATACTGTTCGAAATAGAAAAGAGAATATTTTTAGTCTCCACTCTTTTCGAAGTTTTAGGACATTTAATGAATTTGATTTGATTTTCATTTATCTGTGACTTAGTTCTATTTAGTCGAACCATAATTGGAAGAAATGTCTTCAGTAAATTTAATTAATTTTCCCTTGAATCTCATTCAAGGTACTACAAAAAGCCAATATTTTAAATAAAAAAGCCTATTTTTAGTTTAAATTGTCAGTCCATTTGTACTATTACTGAATAAAAATATCACAACTGCACATCATAACTCTAAAATATTTCATTGATCCTTAAGATATTCTTTTTCTCGAAGCATCATAATAATAATGATGGTAATAGCAATTCTTGCTTATATCTTCTGAGATTTTTCCGAAGCTCCAGAAATATTATTTTAAGAAAACAAAAACAAAAATACAATCTTGCAAAAAATAAATAACCAAAACACAAACTAACAAAAGAATGAAAGTAATCATTTTGTTTCTGATAACCTTAAATTACTTGGCTTGGAGTCATCCTTTACTTTGTTCAAAAGAAACAACGAATAAACCTTGTCCGATTTGCGATTTAATGTAGAGCCCTGTCTGTGCTGTAAGTATTTCAGAGGGGAAATAAATCAAAACTATTAAGCCTTGGGGACAAGCTTGCAATGATTAAGTTACTCTCTTTTTTGCTCCATACTCCTGCAATGAATATCCAAAAGAGGCGTTATTCTGCACTCCTACAAACAACTCAAAGACAGAAGAAGAAATCGCTAACTGTAAAATTCAAAGAGATACTGTTTGTGGAGTGAGTATTACTAAAACCGAAAAAATCAATTTCAAGAATGATTGTGAAGCTTGTGGTAACCATCTGATTTTATATACGCTTCCAGGAAGTTGTCCCGAAAAAATATGAAGAAAAGAAATAAAAATAATGAATTGTATTTATTTTACATGTTACAATCAGTTTGTTCACCCATACTCTTTTTGGAAAAAAATAAATAAAGATCTTCTTCTTGTTAAAACTAAGATGATGTTGGGCGATCTGAAAAATCTTTTTAAAATATTTATAAAAAAAGTAGAAGGGTTTTAAATCAAAATGACTTATTATGTTTTTAATGCTGTCTGTAAAGAGACAAGCTTGAATTTAATAATCCAATTAATTAAACCAGTAGCCTCTTGCTGATAAGAGCTGGCTAGTTGGTGATAGAGAAAAATATTAAATGATTACTAGTACTGAAATACAATGATATTGATAATCTCTGGCTTAGCTGCCCCACAGACCAAAGCTAGATATTGTACTAGGGATGATTAAAAACAATATTCGTTTGTCTACGTGTGGAAAGCTAAATCTTCTTTAATAAAGTACAATTCAAGCACCTTAAAAAAAAAGATTGCCTTTTTCGATTAGTATTTTGTTTTTTCGAGGAAAGACAAAAGAATGGTAAATTTGTTAATTTTAAAAAAAACAGTGTTTAATTTGTTTAAAGGATCTAATTTAGAATGCATTTTAATTAATAAAAGCATTACATTTGACAATTAAAATGTTTTCGATTTCTCTTAGTTTGAGTTCTAAATAATAATTCAAAGTCTTCTTTAAATCTAATTTCAAGTTATGTGTGATAACCATTTTTTGCCTTTTTAATCCCATTTTTGAGCCAAAAATAATTATCTTTTCTGATTTTCAGTCTGATTATGAATCTTCTTCACTCGTTAATTCATTGATTCTAATTAGCAAACTAAACGCTTTTGAGAGTGTAGGATCTGCAATTTTTTGGAGGGGAGAAAGAAGTTCAAAAAAATATTAATTGTCTCTTAGTAAGATTTTAAGCTCGTTCGTTGTCTTTTGTTTCAATTATTTTACTTTAAACCTCCAAAAACTATGTACTAGAAGATGAACATTCCTGCAGGATCTTTTATTCCTAGGGCTACGGCTGGTAAAAACACAGCTCCATTGTTCTGCTGGGGAGAAGGGAGCACTCTTTTCACTTATAATAAGCAGCAGAAAAAGGGAGCAAATCAAGTTGTTGAAGTACATTTCTAGTCTGCGATACCTGAATCATACGCACAGGTAAGATTGGTTTGATAGTAGGCTCGAAGTTTTAAAAACAAACTATCCTTCGAATTTCATGAAGACAAACAGTAAAAATCTTTTTGGCTTTTTGAAACAGATGGTCCGACAATTCTGTGGCGTCTTTGAAGATTTACATAGGGCAAGATAAGAAAATGAGGAGTCTTTTATTTATCTTCAGACATAAATAGACAATTCCAGAAATGGCAGACAACAAATTCAGTAGATTATTTGATATTGGTTTACTCAACATGAGCGTCAGTTAAAATTATCTAAATTGAAGGATTTAAAGATAGATTCATTCGAACTAATCCTTTTGTTTTGGTTTGGGTTAAATATTAGAGAGAGAAATGCTGAAGAAGATTATATAGCTAGATCGAATGAAATAGCGGTAATGAGTGCTGAAAAATATGCAAATATTCTCAAATAGCATCTCAAAGATAGTGCTTCTGCATGGCCTCAACATTTAGCCGACGAAATACTTGTAAAAGACATTTAAACAAAACTCTTTTTTGCTTTTATTAAAATTATGCAATACACCAAAAAATTACTTGTTATTCACATTGTTTGTGTCTCTAGTTAGGAACAGTTTATTTGGAGTTTGTGAAGAGTCTCGTCCTCGATAAATAGTAAGCTAAATTGAAAAGAGAGCCATTTTCTAAAAGCGAAAATATTGTGAGGCTGCTCAATTTCTACAATCAAGCACTCCATCCGGGTAGATAAGAGGAACTTTCTCAACTAGGCGATTGGATGCAGATCTACGATGCATTATGCAGCGTGAATATTAGCAAACTACTCTTGCTATTGAATAAACAAGTTGATTATGACAAAAAGTTGACTTTAAATACAGCGGATGCTCTGAAAATCAAAAAGTATTTCTTCAAAGGTGCAGACGCTACACTCATCCCAAAGCACGAGTTCATCAGGAGGCATCAAGAATTCTAAGATAGAATGTAAACAATATGGGATAACAAATCTGTTAATATTGAAAAATAATTATTATTTTTTATGAAATAATATGAAACAAAAGAGCGGAAATACTAAGCAAGACTCCCTAGAAAAGTGAATTAGAGTAGTTCCTAAGAATCTTAAGTGGAAATCTAGAAGCGATGAGAAACCAATGTTAAGGAGATGTGATTAGTTTCATTATCTTGTACATTCTCTTCGCTAATCCCATCTTTAAATTAGATCAACTCAAGAAAGATCTAGAGGCTTGGTAACAACCACAAACGAAAATAGATTATGAGTTTAGAAATGCTATTTTATTATTAACTTTTCATGTTGCTTTGTTATCTTATTCTCAGCGGATACGGTGAGGACGTGAGAGCTACAATTAAAGAGCTCGAATTGTTCTTGCTATTGGTGACAGAGAGAGATTCCTATGCAACAATCTAAAAAGCTTAAGATGTGTTTTCACCATTTTTCTTCTTCCACTTGATCGATCTCATTTCCGTAGCTGATTTTACATCTGAATAAGGCTTTCAATTCCAGAATCAATTCACTTTAATGGTAAATAAATTTGGTATTAAAATAAAAATAATTTAATTTTGTACTATTTTTTTAATTTTTGTGTTGTTGTTCACAGAACTACCGCGAAGAGATTTAAATCCGTTTCATGGAGTATCTGTAGCACAGTTAGTTTGAGTACAGGATCTTAAGTGTCTATGTCAGTAATTTCCTAAGCCGCGCGGACACACAAGCGAAATAAATTAATCACGCACAAATATTCGAAACCCTGCTACTTGCGAAGAGCAATTCCTTAACAGATGGATCGTAGATAAATCAAAACATCGATGGTTGTCTCAGTGATTGTGTGTAAAGCTAGTTGAAAGCAATTGCCATGAACGCATTGAGACAGAATAACTTTGGACATGCACTGGAGTTGTTCATTAAATTAGCTGCTTTTTAATTACCACATCCAGATAACTAAGCAAAGAATAGCAATAGCATTTCGAGGACTCTACGAGCTAAGCTGAACAGTAATTACAAGTATTTACGGTAGTTAATATCCGAGCGAGTGCTATTCTGTGGGGTGGATGATTCGAGCATTTAGTAGATCGCTTCAGTTTTATTAGAGAAATCCTCAATGATTAAGATCAATGAGATGCATGGAGAAATTGTTAAAAAGAATTTTAGTTTTCTTTTTGCATTCACTGAGCTGCAATTACTGGTTAAAAATTACAATGAGTAATAGAACGCCAATAATAATATAAACATCAATAATGCTAGCTAATCCACAGGTGTGACTCAGAGCATTGAATAAAATCTTTATAATCTCTTTAAGCTTCTGAAACCATCCTCAGATGAAACAGCTATTGCACTGCTTTTCATTAATTCCAATATTCTAAATGAGTTCAAGCTGAGAATGTCGCAGAATATCTACGATCTGCTCCTGTCTGCTGCACACACCCTGCTTAAGTCCTTAGGTGAAAGGCTTGAGTTAGAATCAGCATTGCAAACCAAAGGACTAAAACTTCAGAGTAATTTTGGAATTATTTCATTCTTTAAAAATATTTTTTCTTTTGAAATTCACACACACACACAGACATATTCTAATCTATTTTTTTTATGAAATAATCAAACAAAATAAAAGGAATTCAAACTCTTTAGCAATAGATCACACATATTGTCTCTGTGATTATGAACAGTTATGCACTATGAAAACAAAACAAAAATGAAATTGAATTAGATGCATAAAACAACTTGTTTGGCAATTGATTTATCACATGTGTATTTAATTATTTGAGGTTCGTAATGGTGTGATGTTTAAAAATTTGCAGTTTATGCTTTCAATCATAAAAGAATGCAAATAATAAGTAACGATCTTAGAATGGAATAATTAATCAAACTTGAAAATTATTAAAAAATAATTGAACTCTTTCATATCTTGCTTGTTGTTGTGTTGGTGTTTAAATAAAATGATTGTAAAATGAAATTTTTCAAATACAAATATGCATTGTTTTTATCTGTATTACATTCCTATTTTGTTCTTCTCAGGAACTATCGATAGCTTTTCTATTGCGGATGTAATACATCTTTTTCATTGTGTCTCTTTGTCTGCTTCTCTCAATCTGCCAGGGACATAAGAAGTGCAGTACCTCTTTTCACCCAGAAATCTTGATCGGAACTGCCTTGTGCTGAAGGATTTGGCTTGATAGGGAGCATGACAGTGAACATATAAGAAGGTTTGTCTCTGAAACCAGTTCTGAGAGGGAAGATGTACGTAGGACAAGCGTATTTGGATTCTCCTTTTTTCTGTTTTTGTTTACCTTCAAAGTAAACAGGCTTGAACAGAATAATCGGCATCTAGTAATGTAGTTTCATAGGTTCAGCATCGATGATGTAGTTTTTGTCTCCATCCCACTTAGCACCTTCAAGATAGAGTCCAGAGATATAAGCACCTTCTTTTGCTGGTGTACTTAAGTGAGTATCATATGGCAGGAAACTGAAATCCCAGCCGAATTAGTCAATTGGCACTCTGAGCTTTCTTGCTGACTACTAAAGAAGAGCTGTTGTGAACCCTGTAGGGAACGAGAATCCTGAAATCCAGAATACATTAGGCTGCTAGTTTTTCTCACCCCAGACTCTAAGCTAATCGATTCTCTTGATGAGATCTTCAATCCAAGAAGCTAGAGGTTTCAAGGAATAATAGCAGTATTTCCATGAATTAGGAACTCTTCCATCGAATAAGCTATCTAGAACAACTTCAAGATCTTCAGAAATCAGTTAAATACCTTGGATACCCTTGTCTAGATTCACAAGAGATTGTCTAACAAACACTAAGAGTTTATTGTATCTATCGATTTCTTGATTTAGCACGACTCTTAGCGGATTGCCTTCATCATAAGCGGAAGTGTTTCTCTTTACTTCCTCCACATCGATCAATTCTGGGATCTATTCCAGCAATTCCTTGATGATAATAGCTACTTTCGCTTCTTTGGAGATACCCGCTGCTGAAACAGTCTAAGGCGACAACGAAATAATTGAGTCAATAAGTGCAGTTGAAGAAATAATTTGTGATGAAATTTCAGCATTGATATGCTAGCCGAAAGTCTCAGGACGCTCAACTCCAGGGAAATCATCAATTTTACCCTTGTAATATGTCAATTCACTGCCTGTTTTCTCAAGATTCTTCAAATCCTTGATGTTCAATTCATCAGGAATGAAGTACTATTATTGAGTTAACTCACCAAGCTTGTGCTTTTCCTCAAACAGGACCTTATCGCAGAAGAACGAAGTAGCATAGACATTCAGTAATCTACGATCCCAATCATCTGTCACACGACCACCATATGTCACATCAGAAATCAAGAATCTGTAAAAAAATTCAAAAAAAAATTAACAATCAATTTATTTAAATATTCAGAAGTGATCTTCTACCTGATGGCATCCCAAGGAGGTGATTTATTCTACACAGCAGGTTCGCCTTGCTGTCCACCTGAGGGCTATGGAGGTGGAGCTGATTTGTCTGTAGCAACAGATTGATCTACGTACATTTGAAGAATATTATCTGCAGTTTCCCAATCTGAATCGTTGAAATCATAGGAGACATTCCAACCTAGCTACTTGAATCTCTTTCTCTCCACGATGATCTAAACAAGTTCAGAAAAAACAAGGATTAGTCTTGAAATAACAATTTATCATATTTATCTCTTTTCTTACACTGTGGAACCAGCAAAGTGAGTAGACTAATTTCTTGTAATAGGATTTGTTATTCAGACGAAGTGTCTGATATTTATCCAGAGGCATATTATTGAAGAGCCTAAGCATGTTGGATTTAACTCCCTTGGAAGGTTCTGTGGTGACTTTCACACATTTTTGCAGAATCGAAATGGGGAATTTTGGATGAGGTGAAGATGACAACCATAAACGGAAATTATCATGAATATCGCCTTTGTTTTATTCAAGATTCTCAATGATTTTTTCGAGTTCCTTCAAGAAAGACAACGATAAATGGCAGTTTGCTAGATACAGCCAATATCCGTTTTTGCATCCTTCAGCAACTTTTTCTCTAGCTTTTCTGCTTTAACCTTGACCAAGAGACACAGGCACAAGCTGAGAATTCTTGAGATCAGCGAATTATTAAAGTTAATTGAAAGGATCAACTCCTATTGAGAGAATGAAAATCACAGGCGATGTTTTTGTCGAGTCGCTGAAGAGAGATTCAAATGTGAACGATGGGGATTGTACGAAAGCAGATCCAATTTTATTCTCAACAAACTAAGTAGCACTGAAAATTACTCTATCTGGTCGGATTGTCTTGACAATGATTAGTTTTCTTAAATGATCACATTTAGTATCCCATTCACCTGGGAGACCATCACTTTCTGGTGTTGAGGACATGTACCATCGTTTCCATTCTTTTGAGTTATGTGTGAATGCACCAATGATTCCAGTGAAATTTCCCATTTTATCTAAATCGCAAATGGTGTCCCAAGATTATTGAGTGATCCAATCTGGATTAGCATTAGGAGGTTGAGCTTTTCTATCAATGACACCATCACTACCACGAAGGAAGAAATTAAATTCTTCAAGATTTATTTCAGCGGAAAGTCTCACAGCCATTTAAATAGACAAAAGAAGTTTATCACTTTCGAAAAGTCCTCTGCAGGCATATTTATAGATTTCTTCTTTATGTCTGTCAGAGATCTAATTAAGTTTATCATTGAGGGAATCATTAACTGCAGCACTTTTGTTGATGAAGTTATCGATTGTTCTCTAGAAAAGATAAATGTAGGATTCCAAGGAGAATTAATACATATTGTTGATCAGTGCGAATTCATTGATCACGAAGAAGAGTTTGGAAGCAGTGGTGGCTAGACTGACGTAGTTCTTACGTAGATTCATTGTTTTAGTCATCTATGCTGCACCTGTCTCGATCTAATGACGCACATCTAGTTTTGAAAAGAAAAAAATAAGTTAGAAACAATTTATTATTTTGCATGATAAAATTGATTTTTATTTAAAAAAATCTGACCTTCTTCAGTTTCTTTAGCAATTTGAAGTGCCTTGATAAGATCCAAATCATCAATAAGCTATCCCTTGGTTTCTTGGAGCATTCTTAGAATTTTCTCATCGAGATCTTTGAGTTTAGATTCGTTATCAGCTTTCTTTCTGACAAGGTCATTCTTTTGTTTTTCAAGATTTGCTTCCATTTTCTGGATAACAACGGAAATCAATTAATCTTGAAGACCTTCTTCTTTGACAGCGAAATTGACTAGCGTTACTCTAGTACTGACTTCAGCTTTATATCTAGGATTTGCTAGCTTAGTAGTCATGTAGAATCTGAAATCTGGGTTGTATTTGATTTCTTTATCTGCACCCAAACACAACAAGATACCTCCTGTAACTTTCTTGAGAGATTTATTCAGAATCGGTTCTAAGGAAGGATCAAGTTCTTCATCGAGATTCTGTAGAATTACTACTTATCCCCAGGAAATAGCTCGCTCAAGCAATGTGATGTAATTATCCGTTTATGGATCGATAATCTACAACTTTTCCTTATCTAAATCTCTTTCGGTGTTTTTAATCCATGTGTTGGCTTGCTACTATGGATCAATCATCAATGGGAATCTGCTGCTTTTCGTGACTAGCACTGCATTTTCCTTGGAGAATTAATCATCTGGAAGACCTTTGAAGTTCCAGTTTAAGAAGGTAATTGGTTTCACAAGGAAATCTGGGAAATTATAGTCTTTGCTGTGAGATATTTTTAGATTTCTAACTTACCCAAGAAGGGCATCCTTCACAAATGCTCTTCTGTATTCAGATGGGAATGGACCAGCATAAGACATGAACGCAGCTGACATGAGAGAATCTCCAATGAGGAATTCAAATTTCTATTCAAAAATTACTTTTCTATCCTTCCATCCTTCTTTGGTTCCTTCGAGTCCTGAGATAAGCTTTTCAGCACGCTCCTACTTATCTTAAAGTACTTTATTCTAATCTTCAAGATTCTACTTATCAGATTTGGCTTACTCGAGTTATTGCTGTAGAATGTGAATTTTTTCCTGCAATTTCGACAAATTGTCTTACAGATTTTGGAGTTCTTCTTCTGATTTTTTAAGTCTCTCATTGAGTTAATTCACTTTGATTCTCTTAGGCTCAATATCCTTAAACGCTTTAGCATACATTTCCATAGCTAATACCCACCTCCACATAGATGCACCAGCATCCGAAACGGTTTAGATTTTCTCAATACTCATCTTTGGATCATGAGTTAATCTCTCAATCTTCAAGAGTGTTTTCTAGGAGATTTTATCTTTTTCAATTGTCTAGAGTTTCATCAAGAAATCAGGAGCTGCTAATTCCTTCTTTGCACTAGCCCAGGAGGGATCTTTCACTGTGATTTATATTTACAAAAATTGCATTATTTCAAGAAACAATTGATTTATTTTTCATTTAAAATGTAATTTATTTTTACGTAGAAGGATCATAATAGCTGAGAGAACGACATCAATACCAGCAGGAGGTGTCACAAACGACTTAACCTCAGCTAATTTATTCTTATTAAGGTTAGCTAAACCTTCTTCTGCCATTCTGAGTGCAGGCATAGCAGCTTGTAGATCCTATTCTGCATCTGCGGAGATTCTCAAGATTTCAGCCTTTTCTTTCTCGACTAAGACTGTCTTTTGTTCAACATATTTCTGTTTTTCATTGACTTCTCTGGATTCACCTTCGATTTTGATCATAAGATCTTCGACTTCTTTCTGACTCTTCTGCAGCTAAATCTATGAGATTTGTAACTGTTATTTCAAAGTTTCCGAAGATTCTCCTGCTTCGTCTAGTTTATGTAGACCCAATCTGAGCTTAGTGATTTCATTTCCATATTCCTTTTGCTTAGCTTCAAGCATTTCCACGTAGCCTTTCACTAATTCGATGTAGTTTGTTGGAGTGACATAATACAATCTCTTTAGTTGGCTGTACATCTCCTCGGACATTTTTAAAACTCGAGTATGCGCTAAACTGAAGAAAGTTGCAATTGCTTTTCTTAATCCTTCACGTCGCTCTTCTTCAGCTAATTCCTCAGCTAATTTTGCTTCTTCTTCAGCTATTTTCTTTGGATCTTTTACTTCTTTTCCAGTTGGAGCTGGAGCAGGTACTGCAACACCAGTAACAGCAGAAGTAGCCTTTAAAAAAGTAAAATAAGAAAAAATCAATAAAAACAAAATTAAGTTATTTTTTGTACAGGAGTCTATGGCTTGAGTGGCACTTCGACAATTTTATCTTGAAGTGTAAGTGGTTTGAGATACTTATTTGCAACTTCAAGAAGAGCTTCTTCAGGCCATGGCATGTACCAAATAATCGTGGTATTGTTAACTAAACCAGGATACATTCTTGTGTAGTTTCTCAACGAATCACCTGTCTTGCTCATACACAGCATCAAATGGAAATTATTCTAGACTCTCGTGAAGAAGAAATCGATGAGATCCTCATCGAAGATACGAGCTTCCTTCTCAAGCTAGTGGTACTCGATGTATTTCTTTCTCATCTTCTCCTTGATCTGAGGGTAGTCATCTTTTTAACTGAACAGATTAGGAACTTCTCCGACAGTCAGAATGTTATTGATATCTTCAATAAACCCTTCATTGATAATCTGATTGTCACTGAACAAGAACACTCCACTCTTTCCTTTGTATCCTGCATCTTCTGACCATCTCTTGATATCATCTCTGAATTCTTTCACACGATAGTTTCTGGATATTTCAACTTGCCAGAGTTCATAATCAGCCATAAACGCTGCGAGTCTTGTTAAGGAATGCCTTCCAGAACCACCTTCACCGACGAGTAAACCGTGTCCTTTGCCAAGTTTAATAATACGATGGATCTTGCAGACATATGAAATTGCTTCTTCGAAAAGAACGATCGGCATGGGTGATCGCTGCTTTTTGTTATATTCATCGAGTTTTGCTTCCACAGCAGTTTTCAATAAACCTCTTTCTTTGTAGCTGCTTTCAATGTAAACTGGTTTTCCACTGGATTATTCCATGAAATCAACGAAAATTGTATCTTATTCTTCATCATTAGTGCATTCTTTCATGTTTGAGCCTAGAGTTTATTCAAGTTAATCGCTGATTAATTTCTTTAATTAAGATCTGTCTTCAAACGAAATCAGCCTATCATGGAATACTCTCAAGCATTCATGAACCCACAATCTGAAAATTGTCATTTTAGAGTCGCAGTAGAATCTATCCATCATGTAGACACCTTGGATGACTTTGGAAATATCTCTCAGATTGAACACATAATGCGATTTCTTCGGTGTTGGAAGGAATGATTCAGAAACTGATCTAAAGAGATTTAAAGTAGCCTACGCTACAGGTTCAGCGAGTGGCTTGATCTCTTCTTCGAATTCTTGGAATTTATGATTGAGAATCGATTAGAAGATTCTTCTGACTTGCGCATCAGTAGGGAATGTGAAATTAATTAAATTAAATTTTCCTTGAGTTCGCTTGGAGATTTACGCTCTACCACCACCTGGAGGACCCATCGCTGCGATGAATTGAATATCTATGATGGATTTAAAGAGATCGCGAGATTATCTATCAAACCAACCTTCATAGTCGATCCATTATCGGAATAATTCCAAAGGTGGCTAACTTCCGAATTAGTCTTTTCTTGGCATGTTCAGATCATCAACGAAAATAACCATTTTTTTGCCATCAGGGATCATTTTATATTTTGTTCTTCTGACTAATTTCGACTCGATCATTTCTTATGTTTTTAAAGAATTTGTCTGCGACGAGAAGACAATATTCATGGAAGTATAGGAATCGTCTAATTCAGAGAGAATTCCATTAATCACTGCTGTTTTACCAGTACCAGTGTTACCAACAATGAGAATATTTATTCTATTTTTCAAAAGTGTCTAAATCACAAATCTGTTTCTTGCACTGTCTACTGTTGGGACGAGCATCTTGTGATAAGGCATTCCTGGACCTGGCTTCCAGACACTTGCGTTGATTTTATCTTCCCTTTGAATAATAATACAAAAATCATTACAATCAAAAATATAATTATTTTTTATTTTAAAAAATTCTTACCAAGAAGCCCATTCGTTCTTATCGATATTAATGTAGTAATCATAGACTGTATTAGAATGAGGGAAGATGCTTTCTATGTCTCTCATGTGGTAGTCTATGAGTTTTCTACCATCCTCATCGACAGGTGCACCGAATGACCAAATTAACGCAAATGTGAACCATTTCTCCATAAGAGCATAATAGATTTCATTTTTGTTTGGTAGATCAAGTCCAATCGTTGTGCTCTCCATTTTAATAAATGAATCCATAAGTCTGCAAAGCGCGATAACAATGTTGATATCTGAGCAAGGCACTAAGTCTTTGCATAGTGCTCTAGTCTTGAATAATCTTGGAATCCATTTATCGACAAGATCAAAGAAGAAATCTTGAACGTCTAAATCCTTCATTTTTCCAATCCAAGCTTCAATGTAAGGCTTCCATCCGAGATCGTTCTAGTCAATGTAGATCATACCTGCACGAGATACTGTAGCGGGTGAGGCGACTGATAAATCTTCAACTTCAAATACAAGTCCAACTTGTGTTGGCAGACTAATTCTATCACCATTCAGCAGAGTTAGCACTTTGTTGTCATCAAGTACTGTATTCATTGACTCAATCCACAGAGTATCTACTGGCCCATCGAGAATCATCCATCTTTGATCGAGAGACTCATCCTTGCAGAGTCTTGACATCATCGAAGAAAGAACACCTTCATTCCACTCTAACGTAGAATGATCAACAAATCCGAATAATTCATTTAAAGTCACAGTCTTTGGATTGATAACTTCCACTCTGACAGCTGGGAAAGAAGGATTCGCAACTTTATCGTTGATCTACTACTTGTTCAAAGATGTCATGGCTTTTTGCAGCATCTTCCAAGTGGTTGTTTTACCGGAAAGCGATTTACCAACAAGCATATTTCCGTGACGAGTGTTTTTGGAGTCAAATAGTTAAATTGCTTTGTTGATCATCTCTGGTTTTGGGATGAGTTTTTCGTTTTTGAGCTCATTTTCGATGGCTTCATAGAGTTTAGCGTTTTCAGATTCCGGTAAATCTGTGTTCGGGAAGAGATCGTTGAACAGGGCATTGAACAAGAAAATATCTTCTTGAATGAATTTAGGTAAGTTCATGTCGTTAATAGCTCTCATTAATATTTTCTACTCTTTCATGTTTTCTTCAGTTTCTAATTCTTTCTCTCGTTCTTTATCTTTATTCGCTGCAGCATCACCGCTTGTGTCGTTTCTTCGGATTGCACCAGCACAGTTGAGAACAGATTTAATAGCTCTAAGTCCGAAATCGTAGTGATCTTATTTAGAAAGTTATTGTGTCATAAGATTGTAGAGGGTGACCATTTTGATAGATAGAGGTCTGCCGTTTTTAAATCCTTCAGATTGAAGCATGATTTCGCAGATAATGGTAGTATCAGGGACCATCATGGAAATTGGCCTGAAGAGAGATTTTAGATTATCAGGGAGTTCAGATCTTCCAGCGTAACCGGGGTTCATTGTGATGAAAATAGCTACTTGCTCGTTGATTGCGATGACTTCTTCTTCGAAATCGAAGGTATTTTGTTCGCTATCTTCGCCTAATCTGCGCAATGCATTCATAATAGAATGCATCTGCTAGGCTACGACGGAGAGTACTTCCACTTCAATTCTGTTGAACTCATCGAAGCAGCCCCATCCACCAGTTTGAATCAAACCGGAGAACATTCTCCCGATGGATTTGTAATCCAAACCTTCAGAGCAATTGAAAACGAGCACGAATTTACCCATACCTTTACCGAGATCTTTGACAGTTTCTGTTTTGCCTGTACCTGCAGGACCTTGTGGTGCACCACCTTTATTCAGTTTCATGGCAGTTGTTAGAGTCATGTAGCATCTGTCTGTGAGTGCTGTAATGACTAGTCTTCCATTGTTTCCTTGATATTCATAGCCATAAAGGAATTTCGTGTTTGTTTGCTTGATTTCAACTTCCATGGAATCTCCTTAGACGTTGGAGGTGAATCTCAATTACTTCAGCCAATCGAAGGATGTGTCACTGAAGCAAGTTTTCTACAAGGATTCGATGATATCCTTAGCGTGGACTTCAATTGTGATCAACGCAATTAACTTTAATCTATCAGTTTCACTCGCTGGTTTTCTAACTAATTTTGTTAACTCAGCTAAAAAGTGAGTTTTATCATCTTTCACAGGTTTCCAAGCCTTATGCTTGTCGGCTTTATCAGAATTACTGATTTAATGGAGTACACTGCCACAATCGTTAGTCCAGTGGAGCTGTGAAGCGACAATAAGGAGTTAACCTGGCCATGAAGGAATCCACTTTTCAACCCATCTGTAGCCTTCTTTCTTTTTGATACCTGCATGCGCTTTAGCTAGTTCTTTCTTGAGTGTTTCCACCATTCTGACTTCAACTTATTTGAGCCATTTTTCAACACCATATTCACACATGACTTTGCTAGCAAGACTGACTTTTTCACCATCAGGAGATAGCATCGTAACGACTTCATGATTTTCTTATGGTCGTCCTTTGACATTCTATCCCATAACACTGTTGATCTGTAGTTTCTTGATACCTTCAAAGCACTTTTTGATGTGCTTGTTGACTTTGCTTGGATCCTTAGAATTACCCAGAATTTCAAACAAATCGTCATTGGAGAGGAAATAGAATCTAGGGAATTCCTTTCTGTTTCTCTCGAGCAGTTAGAACAAGATCTTCTAGCTCTCATCGAGTTTTTTGCTCATTTCTAGCAGTTCAGTCAAGAATCCTTCCTGGCATAGTCTAATATGCAAATTCATAAAAAGTTGAAAATAACCAAACTGAAAAATCGCAATAATTTAAATGTATATTTTACGCTGTCTTGACATTTCTTGTAGCATAGATGTCTGCCATGTATTTCTAAAGCTATTTCTCAATCTTTCCGAATTTAGCGATATCACCCACAAGTTATTTGTCTTATTCATTTTGTTATGAAGCAAAGATACTTTCTAGATAAATCCATTATCTTTGCACTTGCAGAAGCGCTTCTAGTGTTTCAAGAATATTCTACAACACAGTCTCCCAAGACTCAATATCAGTCTTGAATGATTCATAAAACAATGTCGTTTTCTGTGCTGAAAGTACTCCCATGTGATCTTCCAATGTGGAGAAAATTTCATCAGCTTTCTTGACTTTATAATATCCCTTTTTGTGCTCATCCATGACCATTTCTAGAGTCTACCATCTCTAATCAATTGTCGCTAATGCAAACTCAATTTTATACTCTTCTCTAGCGACTTCACAGACTTCCCTGACAGAATCTGCATATGTCAGTAAATTAATCTTAAAAATTTCCTGCAGTGTGAATGAATCGCTATCGTAATCCAAAATAGTTCCAAGATGTTTCTGCAATTTATCCCAATGTCTTTATCTCATAAACTTTTCCCCAAGCATCTTAATCAACGGCAAGGTTTGTCTGAATTACTCAACGTTGTTCCTCACTGCATTGACAACTTCCCATTTTTTCATTTCCTTGGGATAAGCGTTGATTTTTGTCTGATAGTCATCAGCTAAATCATCAAGAACTTCATTGTTAAATTCTCTGAATTTAATAATCTTATTCTTCTCCCATTCTCTATCCCAATCGTCTTTTGTCTTCCAGACATCTTGCAAATTCGCAATTTCCTTTTCCACACTTTCTAACTCCGGTGAAGGCGCGTAGTTAATACTGAAAAGATCAAATCCAAAACGCATTTCCTTTTCACGCTCTCGCAATCCTTTGACGTTCTCCTTGTACTCATTCAGCACAACAAATGCTTTCTCGTTGCTTAGATTTCCGACTTAAAACGGAGCATTCGCCATAAATGTTATTTTATTATCAGATGCTTCCTTCATGAAATCATCCAGATTCTTCATGGTGTCTTAATACAGATCATTGTAGACCTTTTGATTTCTAACTTCCATTCTCTCGAGCATATCACCGAATTTCACCCACGCCTCTCTGAGAGTGTTCTTTCGATAGATTTCGTCTTCTTTGAGATTAATTTGATAATCTTCCAGTAATTTAAACTTTTCTTCAAGCGGTTGTAGCTTCGCTTCAATTTCAGGTTTATCTTTCTTGAGCTTGGATAGGGAATCCATGTTTTTCTTCAAATGATGAATATCAAGTGGAGTTGGCTCAAGATGGGCTTCACTGTTTTAGAACAACGCATGCAGGGAATTCAAATCGCTGACGGCTTTTTCTTAAACAGCATTTAACAGCGCTGCTTGCCATTAAATGAGGATATCGACGATAGATGATTTAATGTTGGTATTATCGATAACAATGCAGTCTTGCTTGTCAGTAGTTTTCTATGCTTAAATGTCCGAAGCGGAAATTTCCAATTTTTCAATGTGATCTCTGATGTTTGTGATGTCTTCATCTCTGTCTAAGATTGATTTAGCAAATTTGTGTTTCATTTATGGTTCACTCTCCCAGAAAAAGGACTTCTATCTCCAGGGATCTTATAAATCACCACTCTTTAACTTTTCACAAGTCTTTGCGAGATTAAATAAGATTTTCTCTGAGTATTTCTTAACATCTTGATCACCAGAAATTGCCTGGAAATAATCCTCTTTTAAGAACTATTCTTCAATTAACGCGTTATTATCCATACCCTTACGTTGTTGTTGCAGCATCATAGGGTTATTCTTCATCTCTTTCTCTTTCAAGAGGCGAAGTTCCTCAAGTTTGTCTCTTCGTTCTTGCGACATAATAACTTGCATTCTCTTGAAATCCTTGAGAATTTCAGTCATGGAAGACATTGTTGCTCGCACCATTTGCATGAGATATTCTTCACTTGGACGGAATACTAAAACAGGTGCAACTCCACTGGAGTCAATTTCTTGAGAAAGTCTGAAAATAGATGTAGCTGGGTTTTTGTCATCACCAACGACTCTGTAAAGCTCCAAGAGACTGTTTTTGACAGCTTTCTTTAGTGATTCTTCGATTTTAGAGTCAATCATTGCAACGTAAGTAAACCAAACTTTCTAGATATCCTATCCATTCTAGAGGAAAGGCTCGTAGGTTTCACTGAGAATTCTTTTAATCTCATCTAAAGCAGATTTTATTTTATTTTACATGTCTCGACGGTGCTTCTCCTGTTCTTCTTCGAATAATCTAATCTCGATTGTTCGTTTTTTATCGATTTTGATGAGAACTCTGGAAGTTATTTCTGAGCATTTCTACTCAATTTTCTCAGTATTTCCTTTGAACATTTTCAATTTATTGTAAATCTCATTGCAACTTCTTCTGCATTCTCTCACGAAATTCTCTAAAATTCCCTTGGAACTCCATTTTAGTTTAAGCAAACCAGGTTGGATAACTTTTTCAGTTTAGTTATAGTGATCCTTGAATAGATTCTTTTCCATCGGGTCCATGTAATCGATGATCTTGTTTTGCTCTCTGACAACAAGCATCACATATTCTTTTAGAATACGCAGATTCTCCTTGTGAAGAGTTGTGAATTCATCTGCATAGGAAGGAACAACAACACCAAAATTAATCAGTTTTTTCCATGCCACAACTTCATGCATTAGTTTCTCTAATTATCTATCGAAGTTCGATTCTAAGTGACCTTCCTTGCTTCTTAAATTTTCCTTGATTTTTAATTCTGCATTGTGATCATCAGGACGTAGGAGCACGGATTTATCCAAGAACTTTGGTCCTAAGGGAATTTCTTCGAGATCCTAGAATTTAAAAAATAGTCATTTTAAAACAAAGTTAATCCTTAAAAACAGTGCATTCTAATGCAGAATTAAATAATATTAATCATAATAGTTCTAATTACCTTATTCTCATCCTTCCATTCTTTAAACTTAACATGGACAATAAACTATTTGAATGTCTAGAAGATCGAGTCATATTTATCAAAAGCTGCTCGTTTGATTGTATCGTCAATGAAGTAGAGTCTCTCAACAGATTCCTTCATTCTTTGAATCCTGTGGATCTAGGCTCTCACCCAGATAGCTTATCCAGAGTATTTTCCGTGATGAAGAGGGAAATTCAAAAGAGCCATGTTTTTCTTCATGTTATCATATTCTAATTTTGCTTTGTCAAGTTCAGCGACGAACATAGAAATAACCTCGGAGGCTTTCTTTTTGACTGCCATTCGGATACTATCTCTCTTAGCTAGGTAGTCGAACGCTTCTAGCATTTCAACACCTTAATGAACAGTGGAGACCTACTCGAAACCAGTATTTATGATATTCTAATACATGACATCTAAATCTTTCATTCCGTTTTTGAACATATTGAATAAATCATGCCAGTTAGACGCCTTCACATCTAAAATTCTCTCTTTATCAGTCGCACGAATTCTATCGATATGTTTCTTGAAACTTTCCTTGATTTCCTCTAAGATATTTTCAATCTCTGGACCAATAGAACCTCCAAATTATGGAATTTAATTATTTGCTCCTTTTCCAGCAAATTGCAATTAACCCTCGCATATTTCAGTCAATTCCGTGCAACGCTACACAAATGCTTCCATTTACGCAAAAATAGAATTGTGATTGAAGTCCCAGGCTCGTTTTGATGCACTTTCTTTGCGTCTTTTGTTGATCAGAGCAGAAGTTCGTTCATAGATTTTTTTCCATTTTTTTCCGCATTCAATCGAATCTTGAAGATCTTGAATACATTTTTCGACATCGCCATCAAGCATATCTGAGATATTTATCTGTGATTTGCAACGCTTGATGATTTCATTTGAGATTTTATGCAAAAGTCCTGAGATTCTCTCTTAAGAATTATAATAATCAGAATGTTCCCAGATCATTCTTACTCGATTCAAAAGTGAAGGAAGAATTGATGGAATTTCTCTAGGAGTTGCCTTTTCTAATTATCGGCATGAATCGAAGAGGGAATTTAAGAAATCAAGGTTATTTTCTGCTTCGACAGACCCAGAATTGATGTTTTTAGCGAGTTCTTCGAATGAAGGGACATAAGAACTGTCAACAATCTTGAGGATCTGAATGATTCTTTGCAGATCAGGATTTACTAATTGTCTCTGAATGTTCTAAAGATTATTTTTTCTTCTTCTCCAATAGATAATTTCATCTTAGGGTCCAGCATTCTCAGAGTCTTATTAGGAATCTTAATTGTTTACGATTTCCTTGATTTATCTGTACCAATAAATCAAAGTAGTTTCGAGTCTTTAAATTAGATCCTTGTCAAGGGAGGTAGCCTGAGTATCACTGAGATCTTCTTTAGGAATGTAGAGCTTTGTGTAGCCTTCACTTTGTTATGATGCCTCAGTTAAAGTAGCCATGAACTTTATTGAAATTTAAACAAAATGTTAGGCTTGTCAAAACTAACTAATAATTTTTAGTAATTACTTTATGAAGTTGTGCGATGAATTCCTTCTTGACATTCTCCGGCCATGTCGAGTCGGAGTAGATTTAAGGATTGTAGACGTCATCCATTAGTTTGAGAAGACTTTAGATGTAATTCTACTGGACTGTGCCATAGGAGATGTATTCTTCAATAGATGAGGCTTCGTATTTCACAACAGTTTCATTTTAGTATTTAATAAAGAAAGCAAAGTCTGGATCATATGATTCCTCTGATAGAATAGGTGGGTCAATGAAACTCAATTTCAAACCTTCTTTCTCAACCCAAAAGAATGCATTCCTAAGATTTAAAAAATAAATGTATTTTTTCGATTAAAAAAAATAAATAAAATATTTAAAGAAATAATTTACTTGTGTTCGGTCTGCGTGAGGAAATTATTGACTTGATTATCTAATTCTTCGCCCCAAAGTTTCTCATCGAAAGCATTAAGGCCTTTTTCTAACATCTCCATAATCCAATAGATTTTTTCTCCTGTAAAAAAAAATAAATAAAAATTAGTTTAAATCTTCTGGGGAGATGAACAAAAATATATTAAATAAAAATTAGTTAATAAATAAAAAATTGTCTAAGAAATAGCAAAGGATTATTTAGCTTAAATTAAAAAATAATGAAACTCCCCTAAATGATAATATCGGGGGGAGAGAGGAGGATAATTAAATACTGCATTATTTATCTCATTTTATGTATTGATGCTATTGCTTTTCAATTTAGGTGTTAAATCCATGTTTTTTCTTACTTGTTTCTTAAGTAATGACGACTCCTGTTTTGATCGCTGCTGATTCAGGGGTAGCTTCATCGGTATTACCTGCAGGTGAACTTGGCTTTACGATGAGTTTTTTGACTTTCTTGATGACTTTTTTTGTTGTTGGAACTTCATTTGGATCTTTGCCATTTGCTTCTGCTTAAGCTCTAAGATCTTCTAAATCTTCAGAGGGAACTGGCTCTTCAACTTCTTCTTCAACCTCTTCGTATTAATCTACTGATTCAGTTGGAGGTTGAACTTCTTCATCGCCTGCTTATGATTTAGCTTTTTCAGGAGACTACTCTGTTGCAGCAACTTCTTATTACTCACTTGGAGCTGCTGGTTCTGAAGACTATGCTGCAGGATCTGCTTCATGTTATGAAGCTTCATGGGACAATGCAGCAGGCACAGCTTCAGCTACTTAATCTGCTTAACCTGGTGGGTTAACTGGTGGTACAGAAGGATCCTCTGGGACAGCACCTGTTGCCTCGCTCATTCAATCTTTAAATCTCTGAAAAAGCATAAAAAATATGAAGAATAATTTAAAAAAATCAACATATTTTTCTCTTTTCTATGGATTTTTAAAAATAGTTTAAAATGATATTTTAAGGTGTTTCATCTTAAAAATGTCAAAAGCAAACATTGGGGGGGTTCTTGAGACTATGATAATACCTATTGGAAGTTTGATCGAGATAATAATATGAAAGAGAGAGTCTAAGGAAGGGGTGTTTAGTTTCAAAGGAAGACGGATTGGTTTAGATTGCTCTTCTGCCTTTTTGTCTTCTGTTTTGTTTTATTTTTACTTGTGAATAAAATTTTAAACCTTCCCCCTCCCGCCTCCTAATGGCTTGAATACAAAATATCCCCTTTAATTAATATATAGAAAATTAATTGATTTATCTGATTTTTCCCCTTTTTTATTAGGATTTCAAAAACACTTTCCAATATGAATGATACTTTCTGAAAAATCTTACTAATAAATAACGCAATTTTCATTGATAAACTCAAATAGATGCTTTATAAAAAAACAGCTGTTTTATTATTTGCAATTTGTAATTTTCCAAGCTGCAGAAACCTACCTGCAATAACTAACTGCCTATTTCGTTGAAACAGTGTCTATGAAATCAGATAGATTTTATCAAATAAACCTGATGATAATAAATATTTAGATTTTTTCTTCTAATTTTTTTATTTTACTTTTCAACTATTTTGTATTAATTTATTGAAAATAGATTTCCGATGTATTGGTGATGCTCCAATATTCAAACCATTCCTACTATGATTATTGTTATTGTTGTTATTATTGTTGTTGTTACGGTTACCTATGCTACTTCCCCCTATTCCAACAAATGCTTCTGCTGCTTTAATTTCAGTTACTGAAAAAGCTGCTTTGATATTCTCGCTTTCCTAAGACATCTAAGTTTCATCCATATTCAAAACTAAGCTATTATTTCTATTTCTTCCATCTTTTTTCGCTTGGATACTGTGATCATCTGGTATTTGAATCGAGTTCATTGATCCAAGTTAGCCTTCTCCGCTGTTGTGTCCTTAAGATCGTTTTCTAGTGATTTTCTTCAAAACAACAGAATTCTTCCTTTGAATAAATCCTGCACTATCATTTATCGTCTATCGTTTGCTACCGAATAGCTGTTTACTCTTCTTCAAACGCTTGATGATCTGAGAGATCCTATTAGTTATGAAGGCGTTCGCTTTATGGATGACTACCGTGCTGTTCCCCTTAGGGAAATAATATTAAAAGTTTTTCATTTCATCGAAATTCATTAGTTAGAAAATAGAGTAGCCTTCCTCGATTTAGTAGTCAGTGTATATCCAGTTTAAACCCTATTATGCTTGGTTTAACTAGGAAATAGGTTAAGAAACAATATTTTAATTAGTAATTGCAAGATTTGGTTGCTAGTTCATTGCAAGCAGTTGTTATTAAGACTACTGGGATTATTAAGGTGTCTGCTGTTGTTAAGGTTACTACTGTGACTATTGCTATTGTTATTGAGGCTAAAGTGAAGAATTCTATTGAATTTATTACTACTATTGATTAAGGTTATTTTGAAGAAGATTTAGAATCTGAGTCTAAACTGAAGAATCTAGTATTTGATTATTCAGTTAATTCTCATCTTTTGATGGGTGATTCGCCATATTACTATTATGAATGCCAGCTTTGATCTATGAGTTTAAAAGGTCAAGTAGCTACTACTGTTGTATTTGAAGAATCTCAGTACTAGAAGGTTTCAAAGAAGGACGGGGTTGCAAATAATTACTATTATTATTACCTCGCAATATCGCTGGTGAATTCGCTGGTGCTTATGACTAAGATTATGATGTAAGATTATTATTTGGTACCTTCAGTGTTGACCTACGGTTTATTTCTGTTCCTTCGATCTTCAATAGATTCTTGCGCAACATGTTCAAATATGAATTGGGTGGTTCATTTGTATCAGTCAGAGAGGGTTACTTCAACAAAAATAAATCAAAATAAACAATAAAGAAAAATTTGGGTAATTTTCTCTTCTTATTTTCCTTTTTTTACCTATGAAATCTGTCCATTTGGGAAAAGATAAATTTATTTGAGATTATTTTGGTTATTGTTTGAGGAAGATGCCTAAACCGGAGTTTTCAAGTGTTTAAGCTTTCTAAGAGAAATAGCTGAGCTTGGAGACATCTCACCTCGGCTGTGCTGCTGATTACTTAAGGAATTTGATGTATCATGTTACTATTATTGATGGGATTGCTAAAAAATGTTGAGTTTACTTTTGGATTCATTTCCTTCAAAAATAATCGGTTTATTCGAATCAGGAGTAGTCATTGGTGAACCATTAATTGAGTTGAAGGCTAATGGAGACTTGAAATGGTGAGTAGTTAAACCTTGATTCATTGAGGAGTTAAATAAAGCTACGGAATGCCTATGAGAAGCATTATTGTTAGTGCCAGTTAAATTATTGCTACAAGTGTTGACATTCCGAAGACTCTGCTCTCGGCGAGTTTTAGCGAACCCAGATTTTTTCGAATGCATAGGATTTGAAGCTTTATGTGATGAAGCATTCGAGGGAATACTGTCAGCAGAATCTCTTCTTTGAGAATTACCTTCATCTTTGATTCTGTCTTTGGGTAATTTTTTCTTAGTTTCATTGTTTGAAAAGGGATTAACACTGGGAGTTAGATTATTGATGAGTTTATCAGCTGTATTCATTGGAATTAACTCAGGGCTTTGGGGATATTGTAAACCTTTTTTGGTTAAGTTTGGTCTATTATTATTTGTGTTTGTTGTTTCATTTAATTATTTGAGTTAACCAGATTTAGCTGTGTTTCCTAGCCCTTGTGATCTCTCAAGATTATTAAGATTGTCTTCATGTTTTCCTGTGTTTTCTTCTTTCAATAGATTTTTGAATACTTTTTCAGAGAATTTCTTAGTAGATTACTCATCATCTCCTACAACTGGAATTAATCTCATAGTTGTAGCCTTTTTCCTGTCATGTAACTTTTATTTATTGTGTCTTGGACTTTTTCCTTCTTTTCTTTCAGCAGATGGTGATTATGAAGAGCAGTCTTATTGCTGTTATTGCTAAGGAGAAGGAGGATCCATCATGCTTTTCATTTTTTTGATAGTTCTTTTATCAAATCCTCTTTTTGGCAAGGCAGGGGGGATTTAGTTTTCATGAGCTTTTTCTAACAAATCTGTGTCGCTGTTTGATTAGAATGACATAATATCAATGGATTTCTTCAATTTCAAGGCTTTTTTGTCATTTCCAATCGTAGATATTTATTATTCTGATTATTTTTTATCAGGGGAATTGAGGTGCTTTTTTTCAGTGCTGGATTCAGCAGATCGCTTCAACTAGTTAGTACTTGCTTCTCGCTGAATGCGGACTGTCTTAGAACTGACTAAACCTTACTCTTGATTATCTTCCTTGCGAGAACTAATTATTCCTTTTTTTAATGGATTCTTTTATGAAGAGCTCTTAGCAAATTGAAATTCTATGCTTTTATCTATCTATTGGTTATTTTTGCTCTTTTTCTTCGATTTCTGAGTTTATTTCAGAGGATAAATCGATTAAGAGCTTATGTAATTGAAATCATCTACAACCACCATAGTATCCTCAAGTCCAAATACATTTTTAGTATTTTTATTCCTGCTTTTTGTGCTTTTTGCTTCTTTTTTATTATTTTCTTTTAGTGTGCCATTACCATAAGTATCTTTTCCTGCTGAGCTACTTTCACTGCTGAGTGTCCTTAATGGAATCAATTAAGGTGAAAAATCTGGGCTGCCATTGAAATTATTTTAATTGTTGTTGTCTTCTTCAATGTTATTTTTATCTCCTGCGATAATTATACTTGTTTTTTTCTGTTTCTGGTTGATTTTCTTTTTTGAATTTATTGTATCAACAGTAAGTCGTCTATATCCTCCTCCTCGTCTTTAGCTTAACTCCACAGAACCTTCTTATGGTGTCTTGGGAGAAGATGTAGATTATTTATGGATGTTTTCTCTATTAAATTATCTCCCTTGTTCTTAAGGATTCTCAGAAATGACATTACAATTAGGTGCTTATTTTGGCTATTGAGATAATTGTCTGTCTAAAACGTTAGGAATCAATACAGATATGATATTTGTCTAAGTTCCTTGATTTTTGTGAGTGTCATCAGATTGGCTTGAATCCAAATTAGAGGGGGATAACTATGATTTAGATAGCAGCTGAGATTTTTCTTTTTCCGCATTTACCCCATCATTTTCATCTTCATTTTGTTTGTGCTTTGACAACGTGCTTTTTCGATTACGTAATTTCGATAACTTAATATTCGAAGATGTCATATCATTTTCTAATTCCTCCTCTTCTTCTATTGCTCCATTACTTGAAAACGCCCTTTCTTTTGGTTGAATCTTTTTCTTTGAAGATCTAGTTTTATGTGATTTTTTATGGTTAAAACTGCTGCTATCACTTGAATATGATCGACTACTTTATGAATTCTATTCATCTTTATCATCCTCTTGGCTATTCTCTTCGCTGGTGCCTACATAACTTGAATCTGAGTTTTCATCTTCGAAATTCTCAATATCTTAAAAATCCACAGAATTATCATCTCCTTAGAAATTATCGTCTTCTCCATCAAACAAAAAATCGATCTTCTAGCTCATGTAGGAAGCAACATACTATTCATTAACTTCCTTCTGCTCCTCTCTCCATTTCTTACACTGTTTTCATAAATAAATTGTTAGAAATAATTTATCTTTTGTTTTTACTTATTCGATAATTTCTGAGTGATTTTGAAATTAACTGATCGTGCAGATTCGACTTTTTCTTCGAAAGAATCTATCTCTGTCTTGTTCTCTGCATTTTATGTTGTTTCTTCTGATAATTACATATTGATCCGGTTGGTAATGGAAATAATGGCAATGCTAAACAGGGTGGTAGACACTTTAGCATGCTTGACATTTGACATCTAAGAACTAGAGATTATTCTCAAAAATTATCCTATCCTTCAAATGATTGAATTTCTCTAAATCTTGAGGATTTTCGCATATTAATTCTAAGAAATCACTTCTCCTGACCATCAGTAGTTTTGAAAACTAATCGAACGTAAACAAAATAACGTTTGAAATTTAGATAAATATAAAACTTTTTTTTCTTCTTAGTTTTTAGTAATTTTTTTTACTTCAAGACTTCGAACCATTTCTAGCCTTGCCATGGATGTAATAAACCCATAAGCTCCGAAGCTTTCTCCTGGGCCTAGTGTCACAATAGTTTTGGAGATTTTTTGTGAATCTGATAAATTAATCTCTCGACAGATTTCAACTTTGCCTTTTTCGATGAAATAAATAAACATATCTTCATCGACTTATCCTTCCGAATAAATCGTCTAATTCGGTGTTGTGTGGAGCGTCTGAATTATTGGTATCATCTTCAGAAGTACAGCTTGATTAAAATTATTACTGAATATCCCACAATCTTAGAACACAATTCTGTTCGCTTCGATCATAAGTTTTTCTCGTAGTTGATCACTAAGCGAATCAATTACCTTCTTTTCAAGCTCACTCTTATTAGAGTCTTGTTCTCGCCAGTAATAATCCAGATATTCTCTGATTTTATACTGCAAGGAAAATCCTATGTTCTTATTATCCATGTAATCATTGATAATATTGAAGAACTCTTTCATTTGTCGATCTTATTAGAGTAGATCACTGAAAATTGTACCGATTTAATTAATTGTGTAAGCAAAAATCACACAAGAAATCAGCATCGTTCCAACAGACACTATTCTTTCTGTGTTATTCATTGGTACAATGTCTCCATATCCAACTGTAATCATCGTGACTGTCGAGAAATAATAAGCCGCGATGTATTGCTGAATCCAATCGGAATCTAAAATGTTTTGAAAAAAAAAAGAAAATAAACTTTTCAGCCAAAATAATTAAAAAACAAATGAGAAAAATGAAAGGATTTCAATGCTATTTTGACTCTAATTTGCCTAAATATCTTGATTTCTTACCATTCATATTTATTTTATCAAGCCAATTTGTTGATTGGGCGTCTTGCTGCTTCCCGACGAACACCCAAATACAGCTAAAAATATGCGAGAAAAACAGTATCGTGAGAATCAGCTTCACTAGCGAGATCACATTCGAAGCGCGTGGTGAAAGATGGAAACTTTCTTCAGATTTCCTGAAAATCTTTTGGAAATTACGAATCTTCACAAAGAAAAACATCACGAAGATCTTTTCAAGTTACGAATCTTGGGTTCCTAGTTCGGAAACCAACAATGGTATCTATGAGATTAAATCTCCCCAGAAGTAATTCTTCACGTAATACAGTAAAATCTTCGTTTTATTCTGAACATTCACTCCTTTTTCGAAGAATCCAGTGTTCATACTGAAAAAAATATCCAAAGCCATCATGCAATGCAGACTGTACCCTAACTAAGTAGTAATCATCTAGTGGATTGGAACATTAATTGCGATATGCACAGGGATAAAGAAAAAGTATACTATTAGAACTATGCCAATTAGTAAATCCCAGATGATCTTCCATTTGCTAGAAGGCTCGATTGTCGGAATGCGCTTAAAGAAATCTTTTGCTTTTGCGAGAAACCGCCAATTGCAAATTAAGCCGTAAATCCAAAGACTTTCTGAAAATTGTTCTTACTCGATTGGCTTGGAAGTTGCATCATCTAAGATTCTCGAAAATAAGCTACCTTATGCAGTTACCAACGATTTCATTAACTTTTATTTCAAGAATATTCTCTTTATCTCTGCAACTTTCTTCTTTAATTTAACGAATTTCACCATTGTTTTGATATTATGTTCTAGATTCCTTTCTGGATTCATCGTCGCGTTGGTTTAAAATGTTTTCATTCCCTAAAATATCATCGGAAGTACTGAAGATAAACCTTTTGGTTTCTTAATCACCCCTAGACTACCAGAGGAGAATTTATTTTCAATTGTATTATGCCTACCGTTGATTGCATTAACACCTGTTATTGTACTGCGCCTTTGAAATGCAGGATTTTGGTCTTAAAACTACCCTTTATTACTACTCATGTTGAGATGTTGATGAGATCCAACAACGAAAGTGCCTTCTTTGAATTCTCCTCGTTCTTTCCATGGCTTTAGTTTAGTGTAACTCATGCTTTTGTTGTTTGGATTATTACCTCCAGGAATATTGATTTAGCTGAGACTATTCATTTGAAGATTTGTGACGTCTCCAAGATATTCTTCACTTTTTAAATTATTCATGTTTTCTGTTTTTTCCTAATCTTTTTAGTCAATTTCTTGAGTTGGATCTTTATGTAATGGTAGCATGTTCTGTCGCTCAGTACTGGGTTGAGATGTTATTGTAGCTCCTTCTCTAGCTGAGTTGGTCTGCTAGTGAAGTCTAAATTCATTGAAAGAATTATCATCAATGTTGCCATTGTTATTGTTGTTGTTGCTGCTGCTAAGAAAGGTGGTTTTCTTTCTATCATTGTTGCTATCGAAGGCATAATTAGCGATATCACCGAAGATCTCTTGCTTTTCAGTACTAGAGGTTTTCACATGTTGATTTTTATTTGCGTTGATGAAATCCTTCTTGACCAGGAAGGAAAACCCAGATTATTTGATTTCTTTGATATTCCCATCTGCTGTTGGAAGCATTTTACAAAGAAAAGTATTGACTAATACCACTCGTTTTTCTATCTGTTTTGCAGAGTTAAACCTTTTTTTCCAACCAAACCTGTATGGAAAAATGAGTCAAACTGCAAATAAACTAGGTAAAAAAACTGCCTCTTTGTTTAATTATTTGTTTGTTTTCACTTAATTGAAAAAAATCTTCTTTGATTCCTCAGCTAGTCAATCAACTCTGTAACATTT
>Ga0302271_10000663_pt1 | contig 33580 bp, 20 predicted proteins | sample III_Bog_N1_1_FD_198767 | JGI IMG/M metagenome (GOLD analysis project Ga0302271, IMG submission 198767) | Peat permafrost microbial communities from Stordalen Mire near Abisko, Sweden - III_Bog_N1_1 | ecosystem: Environmental > Terrestrial > Soil > Wetlands > Peat | place: Sweden: Abisko... | reverse complement strand
GCTTTAATCCAACTCATCAACCTCTCGAGTCTATCTTTGAACCTTTGGAGCAACTCAATTGGAGATTCAGGTGTAAACTATCTCTCCACCGCTTTAATCAAACTCATCAACCTCTCGAGTCTATCTTTGAACCTTTACAACATCTCAATTGGAGAATCAGGTGTAAACTATCTCTCCACCGCTTTAATCAAACTCATCAACCTCTCGAGTCTATCTTTGGACCTTTAAAACAACTCAATTAGAGAATCAGGTGTAAACTATCTCTCCACCGCTTTAAGCAAACTCATCAACCTCTCGAGTCTATCTTTGGACCTTCGCAGCAACTCAATTGGAGAATCAGGTGTAAACTATCTCTCCACCGCTTTAATCAAACTCATCAACCTCTCGAGTCTATCGTTGTACCTTTATGGCAACTCAATTGGAGAATCAGGTGTAAACTATCTCTCCACCACTCTTAAAAATTTAAATCTGAAGAATAAATCTATTATTTATTGACTTCAATGTATGTGGTTTGTGATGAATAATAAGAATCTAATAGTTTTCTAAACTTTTTACTAAAACAAATGGAGGATTATTTTGAAATCCCTCCTTCAGATTCAATAAAAGAAGTATCTAAAAGGATTGTAAATATTTTTGAAAAAATTCTCTCAAAACAAATGATATTTAACTAACTTTATGATATTAATTTAGCGACCTCATCAATAACTAGTTATTTTTTTAAATCTGACGATATTTGCCGAATGCGTATGAAGTGGCTTTTTCGAATCTAAAAATAATAAAAAAGTAATTCATCATTTATCTTAAAAGACTAGTAACTTATTTCGTCAAACAAACCATAATCAAATCTTCTATCTGGTTCTTCAAAAGACTCCCTTGATACAAAATCAAATTACGCAAGACAATTTATTAACAAAAAATAAAAAACATTCCCTCTTAACAATAAAAAAGAATCTCTCATGTTGACTCTCCGATAGATTTTCAAAGTCGCTGTAACTTCTTCCAAGCCAGCATTCGCTTCATCCACTGCAAAAATCCTTAAATATGAACTTAAAGGAGAAAGTTCTGGTTGGAAATCCACTGGTAAAAATCCAGCTGGAATCGAGATGAGCACTGATCTTCCTTAGAAAGTTGGTGGAAAAGGACTTGCGCCTACTCCTATTGATTTGGTACTTTAGGGTCTTATTGGATGTGAATTCATCACTGGATAAGCCATCGCTAAGCAACTTGGATTCGAATTAAAGAGAACTAAATATTAGATCACTGGAGAAAGAGACGACAGAGGGTTGCAATTCAAACCTTGGGACAAAGAAGCACCTGTGACATCAGCACTTCAGAAAATCACTGGAACCATCTACGTTGAGACCACTGGTACTCAAGAATAACTAGATAATCTTGAGAAAGTCCTCAGAAGAAGATGTCCAGTGGCTAGAATGGTGCTAGACTCCGGATGTAAAATCGAAGTAGAATGGAAAAAAGTTGATACCATCCCTGAATGAACAAATGAATCTTGTTGAAAAATGCACCTTACTGTAATATTTTCGCTCACAAAATATGAATTTTCTTCCATTCGTTTTCACCCAAATATCAATAAAAATAACATCTAAAACCCCATTTTTCTATTGCCCTTGTTATCTTTTTATTAGGGTAATCATACAAATAAAAGAATGCATTCATTATTTATGGATCTTAGTAGTTTCTATCTGCAAGATCGCATTCATTTGACTTTATTACTATTAGCTGCTGTTGCTGTTGTTTTCTACGATCTTGTCTCTTTTTCAGCTTATTCATCAATATAATCAATGCATTCTTAAACCTTTTAGTTAATTCTATTGATTTTCTTCTCAAAATGCAAGAATTCTTGAGAATACGGAGAATCCATTGGCAGCTTCAGATTAAATGGTAGAGTTACATATGTCTTATACAATGCCTCAAGTTCCTTTCTAATAATATTCAATGCTCTCTTCTCTCTCCTAGGATTCACTAATTGAATGTTCATAGTTATCGAATCTTAGTTAAATTTTTAGACTCCATTATTAAATCCATGTGGAAACCCAACTGAATTACTTCTCAATATTCTTCGTATATTTTGTGATAATCCTAAATGCTTTTGATCAATCAACGAAACAGTTTTCGTTAACAGTTTTTTAAATTCCTCATGACTCGGACTATTCACTGCTTGTTTTGTCTAAAGCATATCTGTCTACATTGTAGTTTCTTTAGTGAAGTTTCTGAGATTATTCTAATCGAATTATGTTTAAGATTAAGTTGCAATACGATCATTCAACTATTAACTCAATCCAACTATTTACTATTAAAGTAGATTATTCTATTCTTTTAGTGAATTCATGTTATTCTGATAACTAACCACTTCCTACTCAGCTTACCTTTAATTCCTCGCCTACTCTGCTAATAGCTCATCCATGCGAGCTGCCGAACTACTAATTTCTTTATTTAAATCTCCAATCTAATCATTTAACTACTGTACTCTATTCTACCAATCAGCACGCTCAAATTCATCCATGTTAACTGCCTAATTCTAATTAATATTCTTTTAAGCTTCTTCATGGTATTTTTCTAATTCTTCCTTTTTATCTTTCAGCTGAATCTACAAATCTGCCAACAAAATCTAAAGATCCCTACATTCATTGTTTTTCTCTAGAAAATCCTTATTAATTTCTTCTACTTAACTTGTTAATCTTTCTATTTCCGCATTTTAAACCATTTCGGTTGCTTTCTTCAAATCTTCTTCATGTTGCCTGTCTTATTCTTTCAATTATTCTTCTAAGATATTAGATTTCCCTATGGATTCTTACAATTCAACATTGATCTCTTCAATTTTTTTTTTATTTAGATCATCTTCTTATTAGATTCTTTCCTCAAATTAATCCTATTATTTTAGCAGCTCTAAACTCAACTATTACTACTATTTTTAGATCAACTCTGATATTTAAACTGCACAAGTTTCTTATTCCTTTCTTAATTTAGTCTGCAAGCTCTCAATAAATACATCATTTTTTGTCTCCTACTCCTTTTGTTCCTCCTTAAAAACCCCAAATTCTCTACCTATCTAAGCGATTTCCTACTCTTTACTCTTGATTTATTCACCCAGTTATCCCATTTCTCTCTCTTTTTCTTCGATTAATTCTGATCTCATTTTCTAAACTAGCAATGCCATTTATTCCTTTTCCTCCTAATCCTTCTTATCTGATTCCTCCTTAATCTATCCAATCTACTCCATCAATCCCTCAATTTCCTTCAATTTCTCCTTAATTATTTCATCTTTATCCTCCAATTAACAAGAATATTCCTAATCAACTTATTGTAATCTTTCCTCTAAAGATCTTCTGTGTTAATTTCCTAAATCCTCTAACTATTAATTTTAATTCCCTTGAAGTTCCTTTATCCTATCCTCAAACCCTTACTGTAATTCCTGTAATTTCCTTTATTCTTCTTATTCCTCTTCAACCTTTGTTTTCTTCATTTAATCATTTTCTAATACTTTTTCTTCCAAATATTTATCCTTCATTAGTCTCACTTCTTCCTCTATCTTCACATATTTTTCTTAAAGCTCATTGTATTCCTCCTAAAGCTTGATCTTTTCCTCATCAAGTCTACTAAACTAACCCTTTTATTCTTCAATTTTCGTGATACTTTCCTGATATTTCTATTCTAACTCCTTAAATTAATCTTATTTTCTCTATTAATTCACTAATAATTCCTACTTTAAACTTTAATCCATATTGCTATTTTCTTCCTTGAGTTTCATGTTTTCTTTAACAATTTCATTGTATCTTGCACTCTCTTCCGTTTTTCTTTCTTAATACTCTCCAGTTTGGACATTGAATCTTTCCAACAAATCTTAATATTTACTACTTAATTCATCATTTTTCTGTTAAATCTCACCTAACTAACCATGCATTCCAGTATTATTCATTTAAATCTCCAGTTATGTCCTTGCAAGATTTTGTTCCATCTACTTGCATTGAACTTTCATCCCTTGGATTGATTCTTCTTTTTCAGCAATCACCTTATCCTTTTCAACTATTTATATTTCTTAAATTTAAATCTATTAACTCAGCTTTCTATTTTCTTCTGTTTTATCAACTAGTTCTTGAGTTAGTCTAATAATTTCAGATAGCTATTACTCTAATTTTTCTGATAATTGCTCTTTTTATCTCAAAATATCAGCCAATTCTTCTTGAAGTCTTTGCTGACATTCTAAAGCTTACTACAACTCCAAGTTGTCCTTATTGCTGTTGCTTTGTTTATCTAATTCTTCTCTCTCTTTATTTTTTCCATTTCCCTTAACAACAACAATTGTCTCTTCTTCTCCTTAGATATCTTCATTTTCATTATTCTTATTGCTCTTCTCCTTTTACATCTTTTCACATTCTTCCTTCATCTTTTAAATAACCGAATTCAATTCTTTCTGTTCTTCTGTTAATTTATCAATTCTATTCTATGCTAGTACCTCATTTTCTCTTAATTATCTCTTGCAACTAAGTATTTCTTCTCCTTTTGCCTGAGATTCAGCAGTTATCTTCTCTATACTTTTATTTATAGCAGTTATTTCCTTATTAAGATTCTCCAATTGTCCTTTCAATGTCTTATTTTCTGTAGTTAATTGAGATAAATTTGCTGTTTTCCCCACTAACTCTTCAGTTATCTACTACAATTTAGCTTTCAAAGAGTTTACTTCTGCAGTCACCTTATTGAGTTCTTATTTCGAAAGCGTTAACTCTTATGTCACAGTGGAAAGATGGATCTAAGCCTTTTCCGCTTTACTTCTCTACTCTTGTAGTTGTTTCTCCAAATCCATTTCCTTAGCTTAAGAAGATCCCTATTAATTCCCAATGGCTTAATTATTCAAATTCACTTACTGAGACTACTACCATTGCATCTACTTCTCTTTCTCCTATAAATTCACTTAACTTTCCACTAATCTTCTCTGCAACTCTTCAATTTACTACGATAACGATAGTATTTACTAAGATGAAACTTGCATGTTCATCATATGCGTATTCCTTTCTGATTTGATAATTTCCTCTTTGAGTCCAATCTCTTCATTCATAGTCTTCGCCAATGCAGTCTTCTCAGCAGTCAGCGATATCATATCGAATTACATCTCACTGTTCAAACTCAGTAATTTATGCTTATCATTCTTTTCTGAAGATAGCTCTTTTTAGAGTTAATTGATTTGCAATTCTTTGTCTTTGATCAGCTAATTATCTTTACCTACAGCTTATAATTTACTTATGCTCAACTGCAGCTAATCTAATCCCTTGTTAAGTTTCCTCCAATTGTGCTGAACTTCACTTAATAATTCTGCATCTGAACTGCTGAACTATTAATAAAATTGTTATTGCTATTATTATTCTTTAGTTTTAGTATCTTTTGAAATTCCTTAAAACCGTTATTTTCCTGAAACTGCTTGGTAGTCACCACTTCCTTGCTTATTTAAGATCTTTTTCTTATCGACAACAGCTGAAACATAAGCTTTTAACGACTGGCTCTTTTTCTTAATTGCTTACTACTATGGTAACTCTTAATCATCTTCATCAGTTGAATGCTATCTAACCTAAACGTTTTCTCTAGCTTCCCCGATTTCTGAATCTCTCTGCTCGTTTTCAGACCCATTCTTGTTGCTCTCATCATTCTCCAAATCAAGATCTTATTTGTTGAATTCAGATATCCTTAGTCTTCTACCATTCAATAATTGTTCTTTTCCACGTTTCACAACTGATCCTAACTCCACACTGTTTGCAAATTCCACCACTGCATATCCCTTAGTCTAAAATCATTTCAAAATATTATCATTTTCAAGAGCAACAAAATTCGACTCCATCCTTAAATATCAATAATTTGTTTAATCCTTTTTTTTAATATCTTTAATGAATTACTTCTCCAAGATTATTGAGCGGCATATTGACAGCTTCAACTTATGCTATGGAATTAAAGAACTCAGATATTTAACTTTCATCTGTTTCTGATCCTAGATTACCAACATACACTTTCAACATAGGAGCTGCATGATCTTCACTAAATGAAGAAATAACCTTATTCCCATTATTGATATCTTCACTATTTTTATGCTTATTCGTTTCCTAATCCAACAGATTCACAATTGCATTCTTACTACTGCTATTATGACTAGCAATATCATTGCTAATTTGACATGATCTAGATAATCCAGGATATTTCAAACTTAATGCAGCAACAGTGTTATCAAAAATATCTCTTAGATTCTATAACTCTTTCTCTGTTACAAACAGCATGAGCTAGCTATCAGGATTAAGAAGAATCCTGGTCACTGTAGAATTCCCATGTTTGTGCTTGATATTATGAGTATTCTTACTATTTTATCCTAAATTATTATCAAGATTATTACTTTACCCTTGTAATTCCTACAATAAACTCGTGCTGAGCTACTCAGGCTAATCACTGGAGACTAAATTATCTTTGTCACTTGCTCCAACTCCACCTCCTCCACCATCCTTTTCATCTAATCCTTAGTGCATTGAGAAATCATGGAGTTTATTTTTAAAACTCACAATTTATCCTTCAAGAATCGCAATTTGCTTCATCAATCCTGCTGATTTGTTGCATTCCGAATGATATAATTCCCTTAAGTTCTACTCATTCTATTCGATTTCTTCTCGCTCATCTGCTAGCTTATTCCGCTCTTCCACTGCGCTACTGAATTTCTTTTTGTAAAGATCTCTCTCATCTGAAAGTGATTTGTAATCTTTCCTTAATTGCAAGGAATAATTTTCATATTTTCTGAGAGCCTCGCATAGATCATTGCTGCTGAGTTTCCATATCGCAGAGAAGTCTATGTTATGCTTCTCTTGCAGTTGCAGCTCCTCCCAAATAGTTGCTTTGGCATCTTTATCAATCTTTCGCTTTTCAGCTCCTAAGAACTTCTTCCACATTTTAGAATTGTTTGTAAGCTTTTGTATTATTGTTTATTAGCCTTTCTGTGACCTGGATGTTTTATGTGTAAATCTTGTTTTCTCCACAATAATCTATCAGAGTGTAGGTGTTTGTTCTTGTAATTCTAGGTAATATCCCCCCTCCCCTCCTCCCCAAACACTCAAATTTAAAATGAAGATATGTAATTTTTTATTAGTTTAAACAAAAAAATGTTCTTTGTTTCTCTGATGACTTTAGTAGTTTATTTATCAGAGAGAGTGAGAGTGAGAAAGAGAGTGTTGCCCTTTGAATTACTTAAAATAACTCGTTGTGATAAAAGTTCTCTAATGCTCTTCTTGAAGCATCTATTAAAAGTTAAAAGCTTTCAAATAATAGAAAATCTAAAAATCTTCCATTTTATTTTTTCATTGTGATTTTGGCTCTCACATTTGATAAATAGATTAAAATTTCAATTTTATTGATTATTAATTGAATTAACTTTTAAACAATTGATTTTCTTCTTTTTATCTTTTGAGATCATTCCCTAAAAGTTCCTTTTGTTCTCTTCACTTTGTTTAACCCTTATTATCTCAGAAAATAAACTCCACACTCTACTAATCCTTTCATTCTGTAGATTAACACATACACAAACACAAAGAGTCGTACACTCAACACAATTCAAAAAACAATTATTATTCAAAGACTTATCTTAGCTTTATTAATTCAAATAGCAGCTAAAATTGTATTCCAAGTTTTTCCATTGAACAGATGAAGTTGCATTTTGTTTGTATGTACATCACTATCTAAAAGATGCATACATCCTCCAAAAATAAATGGAATTGCTTAGAATGCACTCGGAACTGCCAGCTATAAAGAAGGCATTTATTATAAACTATAACTAAAATTCTCTTCTCTAGAACTTATCCCTACAGATTCAGGATCTCTGTTCTCATCGATCGACAAAACCATCACTCTCTTTGATGCTGTAGTTTACTCTAACAATCCACCGACTATGATCAACTACCTAGGGTTGATCTGACTTACTGCAGCCGAAGGTGGCAGTGTAAACTAAAACACTGGAAGAGATATCTAATACCATTTATTTAAAATAATATCGTATTTCTCAATATTTTTGGATGGCTGCCCAGATGGAAGGAATCCTCCAATTCTGAAGATAAACCGATTATTGAAAGCACACACCGAAGGTTTTGCAACAGCTTCGTTCATTGAGCTAATATTCTCCCATTTTCCAGTACGGATGTTAAATTTCTAACACGAAGAAGATGTTAAAAAGTCCATTCCCTTGCCATTTTCTTCTTCGTTCTTGCTATTAAGTCTCGAAGATATAACTCCTCCAATGATAAACACAGAATGCCGTAGCAAGCAGATTCCAAAATCATAAACTACCTGCTTCATAGGTTATCCATATGCTGTCAAGGATGAGTTGCTCCAATCAAGTTTGAGCACTTATCCAGCATCGTTTCCTCCAAAGATGAAGATGTCTCCATTCGGCAAGGATAAACTTTTAGGTTCCTTAGCAGTCAAAAGCTACAGATCTTCCAAGTAAAGAGGCAAATATCTCAGCTAGATATTATTAACAATCCCATCGTTGTTCAGTGAAAGATTTCGATTATTCGCTGTGCTTCTCAATAAATTTGCATGAGTCTCCGTGCTCAAATCAGCAAACAGCATACATAATTCTTTGTTCCCTTAAGTTTCTAAAGAGCTCTTGTTTGGTGCATTTGAGTTGGAATCTTGTGAGGATGCTAAATGCGTAATGTAGTGTATAATCTTAGCTCCACAGGCAGAATCAAAATAATCAGCAGCTCGAATATCAAGCTCCTATGGTGAGATTGACAACCTTCCAACGCTTTCTGAATATTCCTAGGGTTATTGTTACATCATTATCTCCTAGTGCTGTTGTGTTTAGAGCTAATGCAGCACTTATGATTGTTGTTTCATTTGAACTCCAGATGTACTAGGTTAATACATAGGCATTGACTTTTTTTCATCAAGTTTATCCTCCCAGCCATCAAAGTCTCTTTCTGAAATCTCATGATTAGTATTATCTTTATTGCCTTGAACTGAAGAGACACTCTAGAAATGTATGTTATCAATATTATTCAACTCTTTGCTAGTTTTGCTGTCACTTCTTTCTTTGATTCGATTCGATACTCTGTTTTAGTTTTCCTGTGTATTTTGATTTATTAAGGTTGCTATCAATTATGATTCTTATTATTGCTGCTGTTAGAGTTACTGTTAATAATATTGTTATGGCTGCGAATGCTATTGATATCCTGCTGGTTGGTCCTCTTCTAATTATTGAGGGGCTGATTTAGGAATATTGTTTTGTCTTTTCGTATCAACAAAGTTGTTGCCTTTTGATCATACAAAATCAAAAAGATTAATATTGATTTTTTAATAACTTTCATTGTATTTAAGATTACTTTTTGGTGGAAGCATCGATTTCTGCTAAGGAGTAAATGGCTATGGAGGGAATTACTGCTATTGTTGTATCGATAGACTACCTTGAGATTAAGAAACAACACTATTCCTTCCTTGCTATGGTGGTTCTTCAAATTTCTCTCTCGATTTCTCTCGTTAAGCTGAACGATTTGAACCTGAAACTGAAGCTGGTGACTATTAATATTGCTATTATTACTATTTAGACACAGTGAGAATCGCTTAAATAACTTAATTGAACTCTTAAAACGCTGGTTCGTTAATCTAAACATCAATTGGCTTGCAGAAATCCCTTTAAGTTGCAGCTTTTTGCATTCTTAACCTGAATTGATCTCTTAAAGAAAGCACATCCAATCTGCATATCTTTGAGATACTCACTATCGAGGAGCTTGTGTCCAGCTCGTTTTTGAGTTACTGCAACTCATAGACTAGTAGGTTGACTTCATTCAGTTGTTATTTTAGTTCTCCTGCCTAAACGCAATTCTCTTAGACTAACTTCTCAGCTGCTGTTTCAAATCCTTCAAATACACGATCTATCTAGACTCAAACAACAAAATAACCATAAACACAATAATCTCAACATATCCCTTAAACTCATTTCTTCCATTATTTCTGTAGTTCCTTACGATTTGAATTAACTCTAATCTGACTGCGCTGATTCTGCTCATAGCCTCTCTGAACATCGCTTAAGGGTCTAGCTACACAGATTCCTCAAACTCTACAATTTGATTCTTCAACTAGGATACAGCAACTTCAATCTTCGTGCTGCATTTCTTCTTCACGCTCTTCAACGACTCCAGTTGTGGAACAGTTTGCTTCTCATTATGTAGCCGATAATGTTCATCAATACAATCAGGACAAAGAGCAATTAAGCATTCAACATTTGCACAGAAATTCGTTGCAGGCTCTCCATGTTCCTCACACACTCCCCATTGATATGATTGCTGTGAATGAGAGTAAGATGATATGTCATTTTGGACACTTGCTGATGTCATAGAAGAGTTGTGTTGACTGTAAGGGTTGTTCAAGCGAGTATAAGGAGACGACGATGTTCTTTAGTTTTGTTAGGATTACTAATGTTATCCTTCATGACTAGTATTGAAAGAGCTATTTACTCCACCACCGATGTTATCATGTCGATTGCTTCGAGGGATGCTTGGAATACGTGATACTCCAGGAGATTGAGTAATCAAAGAGGAAGCACTCTTTTAATGAGAAGCTTATGATAATGTTGCTGATTAAGATGGTTTCAGATAATCGTAGCGAGGAAGGGAATGACGACCTTGAAGGGACATATTTTTTGAATTATTGCTGAAGATTCTAATGTGATGATGATGATGATTTAGGACTTCTAAATTTAAAAAAATAAGAATAATTAATTAGAGGAGAGAATTGGGATTTTGAATGTGCTTGTGGGTGATTTTGAAATCAATTTGGAGGCTGTAAAGGAGGAGAAAGTTAGAATGTGAGGAGAAATATGTATTTAAGGGGAAAAAGAGGAAAAGATTATTTATTTTTGATCTCCAGCGAGGCACTTTTATTGAGAAATCAAATGACTTTTCGAATATTACATCAAAATACATAGAATTATTGAAAGGAAAAAACAATGATAAATACCATAAATCTATCAAAAATATTTATGATTTGTTATTTTTTAAATATCTTTGTACAGTTCAAAGACTGCAAATAAATCCAAATTAGAGTTGAAAATATTTAAACAACCTAATGAATAATCTTAGGGGCTGTTTGCATTATTAAAAGCACAAAATATACAAAATGATAAGCTTATGTTAAAAAATCACTAATCCTCTCAGAAATGTGCAAAATGCTAGTACAAAAATATTGCGATTTATTCCGATGCATCTGTGAATACATTCTTCCGAGGATCGTACTGCAAATTCTAAATCACTTCCTGCTGTGGATTGCTCATTATGTAAGTGCAGAACGAATAGGAGCCATCTAAGTAAACAACTAATCTATTTTTCCTGTCGATATCGTAGTTCACTTCGAATAGTTTTTTATATTTTTCACTATTGATACTATTGAGTCTCTGCAAATACTGCTGCTATTTCGCTTTGATCATGTCTTGTTTTTCCTTTTATTCTTGCTGTGTCAGCTAAGGTAGCTCCTGCTGTAGCTGCTTTTGGAGATTTTATAATTGCTAGTAAATCTAGTCTGTGTAGAACTTTTTCATGTCCTTGTCTTCCTCGCCGAAGACAGTTAAGTCAAAGTTCAAAGGCTACGACTAGCGCATAGTTAGTTCCTTAAACAACCCTATGATCTTATTCGCTTTGTTCTCATCTTTTTGAAGAGTTTGAATGAGTTTATTCCCTTTTTAGAGGTAAGCACAAGCAGCTTCTTGTTTTAGAAATGGATTCATGGAAATTGTGCTCAGTAGCCATTACTGAAGGTTAAGGAGAATAGGGGAAATATGAGGTTATGGCTGCAGTAGGAGTTGCGGCTCAGCTTCGATAATTTTCAATCCAAATAGTATCAGCCCTTATCCACTAGCAGATTCGACTTTTAGAGCGACTTAATAAGGCAAATGAGGGACTGATAATCGAAGAACAATTGCGTCTTTAACTAGAGGAACTTTTTCAAATTTAATCTCAGCTTGCTTCTAAGATGGCAGCTTTATCTAATAGAAATAGTAGTAATAGTAGAACAGAAAATGCATCTAAAACAGCAAAGACAGTAGCGAAAACAATGTTAACTCCAGCTCTGTTTAGCTTACATATTGTACTGTTATTTGTTGTTTTTCTACATTGATTTTTCCTCTTTCTTCTTTCATTCTCAAGACAACATACGAAAATACCTCAAAAGATCGGAATTGCTGTATTTAACTAGATGTCTACGGAATATTCCAAGAAGCGTGCTACTGCAACTAAGGTAAATCCGTGGAGTCTGCTGATTATTGTTGTGCCTAATTTTGTTGATTTATAGCTTCTGTGTGCATGTACTGGAATAATTCCCCGAATGATATTTTCAAGAAATACTCATGTGCAATAGTTGGCTTGGTGTTTTTCAGCTGCTTTCGAAGTACATGCAATTGCTCTTAGTACATCTGTTCTATTTATTGTTTGACAGTTGGGTCATTATTCATCCGTGAAACTTCCTCTTTGTATTTTTCTTTGAAGTTGAGCTTAAATTCCTTTTATTTCTGTAGCACTTCCTATTCAAATTTCTTACATCCAGAACAATTCTCAAATCTGATTTGCATGACAGCACGGGAATCTATCCTCTCACCGATGCTTCTGTTTGCATTCAATCTCTACCGATTCAGCGAATTATGAGGTACAAATAGAATGCAGGAAGTTGATGGAAAAATAGATATGGAATTTGTGAGTTAACGTAATGCTCTGGCATCACTGATTGGCAAGGAGTATTGAGGCTGGAAGTAGTCTTCTATCTGAAGGAACATTTTCTAAACTATGAACAATGGGACGTAATGAGTCTCGATAGCTTAGAGTATTTGATCTATTCTGAGCAAAAGCACTTGCCCACAGAATAAATTGCTCTTGAACATTGATTGGAAAAAACCATAGCGATCCTGTTATGAAGTACAAAATATAATGAAAAGATCATGAAAGACTGAATAACTCTACGCATTAAATAATTTGTACCTGTATTATTTCTGGCTGAACTTACTGAATATGATAACTTTAGTTGTTCCCATCCAAATTATTGCGGATTTCTTAGTAAATGTCGAAGCACAGAATGTTCGAGATCCTGTTTGAATATTAAATTTATCAAAGAATTGCAGAATTGTTCTTGGGAATTTTTCGAAAAGTCAAAAAAGATCTATCATCACATCTAATAAGTTCTTTTATTTGGGGGAAGGAGGAGGGGGGGAGGGGGGGGGGGTCATATATTTGCATGTTAATTGTTACCTAAGTTGCTCTTCCTTGTTCAAGTTGTCTTGATATTTATAGGAGTAGAATTGGAAGATGATCTCGTAGGAGATCGGTGTCATCAGGAAATGTGTTACTTGTGGGTAAGTATCGAAGTTCTTGACTAGTTCATCTCGAGATTGTAAATGAGTTGTGTAGTGATAGTTGATTTTGCTGTAGATGTTGTTTAACACGCGGTATGGATTTATTTCTTTCAAGAAGAGCTTGCCAAATGTGACTCTGAGGGCTTTATCTAGAAACTCAAAGTGCATGTCAGGAATAAGCTAGTGAGTGATTTTTCTGTTTGCTAGAAGTGGTAGGTTCTTGTAATCAGCTAAGGATGGAAATTGCTAGCATGACATCTCGATTATGTAATTATCAGAATCTTCTTTTAATTTGATTTCCACTTTTAAGGTGTAGCTACCAAGCCAATTTGGAGATTGGATTTATTACTATGCAGTGGGTTGAGGAGGCTATGAAGATGGATTTTGTTATCTAGAAGAATTTTAGGAGATACCAGATGATTATGGGAATTATGAAGACGAAGATGTTTAAGATTGCTGCTACTGCTATTGTATTGGACTTTACTGTGGCTGTTACTATCGAAACTGTTATTGCTGCTACTGTTGGGTTGACTATGAGTAAATCTGTTGGGTTGAAGGCTGCTACTGCTGCTGCTGCTGTGGTTGCTGTGGTTGCTGTTAGGGTATTTCCATGGTTCCCTCAGTCTTGAATTATTTTTCTGCTCCAGGAATGAATCAATTTTAAGATAGCAAGTATTAGATGGAAAAAGTTAGAATCTGAAAGGGGGGGGGGGATATCCTTCTTGAAATTTGTTTATTCTTAAATATATTACCTACTTTCGTGTGTCTTATGAATCAAATTTTAGAATTGTGCGCACATACACACTTAAAACACACTTTTTTTGGAAGGTATTAAAAAAATAAGCGAAGATAATTATTAAAATTAAGTAGATTAGGCATCATAAATCTTCAATTTATTATTTTTTAAATCAACTTGAAAAATTGTTGTTCTTTTAGAATTAATTAATAAATAAATATTTTTTGGCAAAAGTGTAATTAACAAAATATTCATATTTACTTAGTTAAATGCTGTATTCCTTCTGTGAAATTTCATTTGAATTGTCTATTTAGTCTACTTATTAATGAGAGAAAAATAATCTGAGAAATTTCAATGAAATTGTTTTGTCTTTCTTTTTTTTAAATGCTATTTTATGCCACCCAAAGGATTTGATAATGGACACAATGATTTATTCCCCACAGCGTCTATTGATAGTTCTCATTGCAGTTCTGAAGAAAAAAAACATAGAAAAAAGAATAATAATTTCTCACAAATAATTGTACAATACTTTATTCATATTTGATAATCTAAATGGACGTCGAAGAACCAACAAAGAAGAACCTAAAGGACACGACAGCATCAGCTGATTTCACTCCTACATCATTTAAGTCTCTTGGGAAAAAAGAAGGGACAAACCTAGTGGGACCAGATGTTCAATCTAAGATTGAAGAAGCTACCAGACTTAAACAAGAAGGAAACATTTTCTTCAAAGCACATGAATATAAAAAAGCAATTTCCAGCTACAATAAAGCATTAATGTATGTAAATGGGCTTGTAGGTACAGGGGATACTTACTACTAATACTCCTCACCAAATTCTTAACTCTCCAACGATCAGCTACAAGTTGTCAAAGATCTTAAGATATCGACTTATCTAAACATAGCATAAATCGATTTGTACAATAAAAATTACTCAAAATGCATTGAGCGAGCAACGAAAGCTCTTGATATATTCCCCAGTGCAAAAGGATTCTACAGAAGAGGGATTGCGAATGCGCATCTAAATGAATTCGAAAGAGCGAGATAGGATTACACAAAATGTCTTGAATTAGATCCATCACTTAAGGAAGATATTACTCAAAAGCTGCAAGAGCTCAAACAAGCTGAGAAAATAGCAGATAAAAAATCAGCTGGATTCTATTCTAAAATGTTCAGTTGATGTTCTTCAATTCTAAGGATGTTTATTATTTTAAAATATGGTCTAAAAAATAATAAAAAAAATACCAAACCTAAGCAATAATTGTATGTGTCTTTCATATTTTTTCCCTTAGGTAGAAACACAACTAAAGGCACGTTGCACAGGAAAAGATATTACATAGTTAGCCTTCATAATTCAATTATTTGTTTATTGCGGGCTTTTCATTTGAAAACGACATTTTTTTATATTCAAATCATAAAACTAAAATATTTTTTCCACAAGATTTTATTACATTTAATTTGATTATTTCCCTTATGATTAACATGTGTTCTTGGATATTTTTGAGATCTTCTATCATTCTTGAAAATCTTTAAATTGGGTGTCTCTATTAGTATTTCGAATTGCACAACAAAATAAAAATTATCTAAAATTTACACATTTGTGAATAATTTGGTAAATATCACAACTCACTGAGCATAAGAACATGGACGGAAGCCTTGAATATACATAAGAGCGCTTCTTGGACGAAGTTTCGTAATCCGGATTGAACGTTGATGTCACTGAGAACATAGAATATTCAGAATCAGTTAGAAGAATCAGTGATCCTATTCATAAATTCATTGAACTCCCGAAATCAATATGGAGAATTGTTGATACTCCTGAATTCTAAAGACTCCGATTCATCAAGTAACTAGGAGCAACTTGCTTTGTCTTTAACGGTGCCAATCACACAAGATTTGAGCATTGTCTTGGAGTTGCTCATTTAGCTTCGAAATACATGGACACTATTGCCAAAAATCACTCCCAAAGATACACAGAGCTTGGATTACGTGACGAAGAGCATTTTAATCAATTGAAGTTACTAGTGACAATTGCTGGATTGTGTCATGATCTAGGCCATGGACCATATTCTCATATGTTTGATAATATGCTACTCCCAAGGCTAGGAGAGAATGTCTGGAAACATGAACAAGGAAGCTGCTCAATGTTGCAAGGGTTGTTAGAAGATGAATAAAATGACTTCAAAACAAACCCAATTAAATATAAAACTGCTGCTTTCATCACTGAAACACACTTTGAAATAGTCAAAGATATGATACAAGGTAAAATACATATTTAGGAGTTCTTTATTTTTCATTTATTTTTTGAAAAGGTCTTCATTTGAAAGAATGGGAGTCAAAATATAAAGAACACAAGGAATATCCTCGATGATGCTTTGACATAATCTCCAACAAAACAAGCACTATTGACGTTGATAAGTTTGACTATCTGAAGCGTGATCCATCGGGGTTGAACATCAAACACGAATATGATTGGGAGATGTTATTCCTGGAAACCAGAATAATTGATGGAGAAATCTGTTATAATTCAAAATTGCATGATCAAGTCTACGATCTCTTTCACATCCGCTATAAGCTCTACAAATAGATCTATCTTCATCGAGTCACTCAAGGCATAGAACAAATGATGTGTGATGCATTTGTTCTTGCTGCAGAAATCTGCCCATTCTAAGAAATCATCAAAAGTCACTAGGAATATTTGAAACTTACAGATTCCATTTTGCAGACTATTCTATATAATCCTGATCCCAGATTAGAGCAGAGCTAGATGCTGATTAACAGGATACTTCGAAGAGATTTATATCGATTTGTAGGAGAAGTTATCATAGAGTAGAAGATAAATATTTCAAAGGAGTAGATTATCGATGGTATTTCTCGTCACAGCGTGAATTCCTTTGGATTCAAAGGGAAACTTACAAGACTAACACCTGAAGAAGAAAAGTAAATTGTTGTGATAATATCTAAGGTGAATTATTGCCGCGGTGAGCAGGATCCTGTTGACAGCGTGAGGTTCTTTAGATCATCGAATCCTCATGAAAAAAGAAAGCTACCTCCATTGAATTCATCTTTGCTAAGACCACAGAGATTCGGGGAGTAGATTGTGAGAGTATTTGTGAAGAATAATGACATTCCACTGATAAACAAAATCAAAAGTGGGTTTGCTAACTTCACAAGGGATGAGCTCAAAAAGGAGCAAGGTGATTATGATAAAAAAGATATTGTTAAAACAGTAACTCCACTCAAGGAATCAGCTGAGAAAAAGCTGAAATAGGATCAATCTTAGAGTATTTTATTAGCGAATAACTCTTCTGCTGAAAAATCTACTTTTCAAAAAAGACTCTTTTGATAAAAAACATCAAATTAATTAATATTCTGTCATTTTTTATATGAATACAATTAAGTATTTTTCTGTTTTCTTTACTTCTTGTTAATGGTATCCTTTGGTTTATTGGACAGATATGATTATTTACAACACATTTATTTTGTAAAATAGGTTATTTTTATTCTTTCAAACTTTCCCGTCAGATTTACTTTCTAAAATGAAATAGCTACGCACATTTAATTCAATCTTCTTTAAGGATATTATTTCCAAATAGTATGTTTTTCTTTGAACATCCCCTCTCAAAACTCAATCTTTTTCTTATCAAAAAAGAAATTAACATTAACCCTATTTTCCTTATTTCCATTCCGTTTCTACCTCCACATAATTTCAACACTTTTTTTCATCTTCTCACAAAAAGGCGTTCATTAATGTCTATTGATGACAAAGATAAAAATATCTCCGTACCCACACAAGTAGTTTATTTTATAAATTGTCGAAGCTTTCATGAAACACCCAACTAGCGCATTCTAAAGAAACTCCTCAATCTTACACACAATCTTCACAGAAAGATCGCGATTAATTAAATCCATCAAAAGTGGTGAATAATTAATAATATTTACTATTCCTTCATCTCTCCCCCCTTAAAAATCTTAGATACGCGAAGAAACCAAACACAAAGCTGCTATTTTGAATGGATTATTAGACATTACCAGTGAGGTAAGATCACTTCAAGAAAGCAGTTGCAGAGTTTTCAGCTGGAACAATTACAGGTAAGAGAGAAAGGGAGTCTCAACTAGCAATGAATTCAATTCCTTTAAGGACAACCATACCTTCCCTTTATGTTTTTAGTCTATTCATATCAATTTTCTTTAATTTTCATGATCTTTAGGTTGGGTTTCAGTGCTTTCAATGCATCCTTTGGATATGATAAAAACCACAATGTAAGCTAGTGAGGAAAAGCAAACCTTAATTGGCTGCATCAAAAAGATCTATGCTGACTTTGGGCTACGAGGATTTTATAGAGGTACCAACGTAGTTTATGTTATTGAAAGCAGAATAATGCAAAATTATAAATTGAACAATTTTTTGTATGAACAAAAGGTATGCTGTTTCCTCTGATTGGATTGACATTCTTCTCATCACTGTATTATGGTTCAAATGAATAATTCAAGAAGATATTCTGCGTAAAATAACAATACAAAGAGAATTCACAGCTAATAATTGAAAATACAGGAGATATTTCTACTTCTAAAATTATCTGACATGGACATATTCTTTTTTTTTGTGTTTTTGCTAGTTTTTATTGAGAAGCAATCATACTAGAGATAATGTCCCTTTAAAATTCGTATTCATATCTGGATCTCTTGCAGGGATGCTGACTTCCACTGTCTCCGCACCCGTTGAACATATTAAAATTAGACTTTAGGTATTGTTATCTCCTTTCCATGGAATTAAAAACTAGTACAAACAGATTTTTTCTTTCTTTCCCTTAGACACAAAGAAATTAACAGTACAGTGGTTCAGTGGATTGTTTCTAGAAAATCTTAAGAAATCACGGAGTTTTAGGACTTTATAAATCGATTAGCTTATAATTTGGAAGAGACTTTATTGGATGCGGTAAAGAATAAGAAATGATAGAATAAAATACATTTTAAATTCATTTTTTATCTTACAATTCAATGAAATTTTAAATTGTCTTTATTCCTGATAAATTCTCAGGATTCTTCTTCAGTGCTTATGATGCTACAAAGAGATATTTTAGACGATAAAACAATGGAAAGATTGACTAAACAAGATTATTTATCAGTGGATGTGTTGCAGGCATATGCTATTGGCCATTAAGTTTCCCTTTGGATGCACTCAAAACACGCATGCAATGTGACAGCTTCATTAAGCCATAATATTCAGGCATTATCGATTGTATTTAGTAAGTGTATCGGTTAGAAGACAGGGGATTGAGAAATTTCTACAAAGGATTCTTGGTGAGCAATCTTAGGACGATTCCGAACTCTGCTTTAGCACTGTTTACGTACCATAAAGTGACTAATTTTTTTTCAGCTCAACTTGGAATCTCTCAGCATGCATACTGAGGGAACTAACCGATTATTATTTTGTATTATTATTCATAAATGTTAGAGTAATTATTTTCATCTACATTGTGTTTTCATCTGTTTGTATTTTGTTGATAAAGATAAGGATGAAGTTCTCATTTGATAAGAAAGAATTCTTTGATTTTTGTTGTTGTAAATTGTAATGATATTTTGAGTTAATTAGTGAACTTTTTGAGAGGGGAAGATAACAAAAAAATGTTGGTTTTTGTTTGTTTTCTAGATTTTTTGTGTAGCTTAATGGAAAAGAAGTAAAAAATGATACTATTTGGGGTAAATTGAGGGATCTAATAAGAGAAAATGTCTCTTTGGCAGATAGGTTAGTTTGAGTATGAAAGAGATATTTTTTTAGCAAGGAGAACAAGCAAGAAAATATGACATACAAATATTAATTTTATTTGGGAATATCTTGAGATCATCAGAGGACGGGACCAGCGTTAACAACTTCTTTAGTGGCCTTGTCTTGGTATTTCTTGAAGTTCTTTTGGAACATACCAGCGAGCTTCTTGAGTTCTTGATCATAAGCAGCCTTGTCGGACCAGGTATTCTTGGGGGTAAGAATGTGGGAATCAACTCCTGGGCAAGTAACGGGAACTTGGAAGTTGAAGATAGGGAGGGTTCCGTATTCGACTTTGTTGAGTTCACCACTGTGGATAGCGTCGATGATCTTTCTAGTGACCTTGAGACTCATTCTCTTGCCGACACCGTATTTACCACCTGACCAGCTGTGAGAAGACAATGAAATTTAGTAAAAAGGAATAGATAGAAGGATTAAAAAATATACCCGGTGTTGACGATCCAGCAGTTGCTGTTGTATTGTCCCATCTTGGTAGCGAGCATGTCAGCATAGAGAGTAGGGTGAAGGGGGAGGAAAGCCTCACCGAAGCAAGCAGAGAAAGTAGCTTGAGGTTCAACGATACCAACTTCAGTACCAGCAACCTTAGCGGTGTAACCAGAGATGAAGTGATACATAGCCTGAGATGAAGTGAGCTTAGCAACAGGAGGAAGAACACCGTAGGCATCACAAGTCAAGAAGATAATATTCTTGGGGTGTCCACCGACAGAGGGGAATTTGGCATTTGGGATGTGCTCAAGAGGGTAGCAAGCTCTGGTATTCTCAGTGATATCAATGTTATCATAGTCGACAGTCTTGCTGGAAGCATCGCTGAACTTAACGTTCTCGAGGACAGCTCCGAACTTGATAGCATCGAAGATTTCTGGTTCCTTTTCTCTGGAGAGATTGATGGCCTTAGCGTAGCATCCACCTTCGATGTTGAAGACACCATCGTCGGACCAGCAGTGCTCATCATCACCGAGAAGTTTTCTCTTGGGATCAGCAGAAAGGGTGGTCTTACCAGTTCCAGAGAGACCGAAGAAAAGAGTGATATCTCCATCAGCACCTTCAGTGGCTGAAGAGTGGAGGGAGAGAATTCCTTTTTGGGGCATTTTGTAGTGCATAACACCGAAGACACCCTTCTTCATTTCACCAGCGTATTGGGTACCCAAGATGACAATCTCGTTGTTCTTGAAGTTAACTTAGACACTGGTTTCAGTGGTCAAATCCTTGATAGGGAGGGGAGCCTTGAGCTCACCAGCATTGAAAATGTGGAAGTCGATTTTCTTATCATCGCAGAAATCCTTAGCAAGCTCCTAAGGGGTAGGAGTGATAAGCATGTTCTTCATGAAGAGAGCGTGATAAGATCTGCTGCAAACGACTCTGACTTTAAGTCTGTATTTAGGATCCCATCCAGCATATCCATCGATGATATAAAGCTAGAAAAGAAAACAATTAATTTGTCAGAAAAAATCAACTTTTATCAACTTTTATCAAAATTTGTCAGAACAAAAGTAATCAATGTAATCACAAAGAAGCTTCAATTCTAAAAATTCTGCCACTTTGAGAAAAGAAATGAATAAATGAATTACTCTGGGTTTCTAGCTGAGATACTTAATAGCGAGGTCTCTGCAGAACTTGTTGCTCTCAGGGCAGACGGGGATGTTGACATCACCCCACCAAATGGTGTCCTTAGTGGTTTCATCGAGAACGATTCTCTTTTCCTTGGGAACACGTCCGGTTCTCTATCCAGAGTAAGCAACGAGAGCACCAGTTGAGCTGATGGTGTTGGTTGCAGTCCACGGATCAGAAGGAGCGATTCCAGAAGTTCCAATAGAGTAAAGTTCAGCAACGCTTTTCAAATAAAAATATATTTAGCAAGAAAAAACACCTACAAAACACAACTCCACAAAAAGCAATATTTGTTACGTAGGATTGTTAATGATATTCTTATTGAGAATTCCGTGTCTGTCAAGACCGTAGTATTTACCAGGGCCCTGAATGGTTGCACCTGATTGCTTGAGAATCTTACTTAGCATTTTCTGAAAAGTTATTAATAGATTTTCTTCGTAAACAAATTAACTAATATTTATTTTAATTTATTCCTAAAAATCTTTCCTCCCTCTAGCCAGCTCTTAATGCGGCTCTTTATCTGCTAAAAATAAGCACAAATAATTAGTCACTTGTAATCACATAAATGATCAAGTGACGCTGGAATATTACTTTTAATTTTATTTTGGATTTTGAACTTATCAATTTCCCATTTCAAACCTAGCTCTTTATTATCTTTTAACACCCCAATCCTTGCTATTATCTTCCTTCTACATATTTAATTTTGATCGTCTAGGAATGTGTGTTTTCAGGACGAAATATCAACTTTCAGGCAAAAATGGTACCTATCCAGAATAAGGATCTTCAATGATACTAACAATCATCCATAAATATTATAAATATCAAAATCAAATAAATTAACGCTATTGATAGCCTCAGGACTACAATTTCAAAAAAAAACAAATCGCTTATTTTCTTTCTACCCAGATCTCGTTTTAATAGGAAAAAATATTAATCAATCTAAGCCAAACAACATTTTCGATCTGATTCCCCAAACCATACATATTCATTCTAATTTAAAGTTATTTCATATCTTTTCTAAAAATTATGTTAGTTATAAAATAGCAAATCTCTTTCCATTGATGAGTAATATTTCAATTTAAAATGATGAATACTTGCTAAAATAAAGCTGAGTTGTTAGGAAAAATATAAGAAACTTGTTTAGTTTATTGTTTCCAGAGAATTTCAGGTAGAATCGTTTTGTTCTTTCATTTAATCACCTTAGAATCAATTTACTTTACATTCTTTTAAGAAATAGACATAGATAGGTACTTAAACCCATGAAAAACTAAAATAAATGCATCTAAACTTCATGTATTTGTTACTTTGATTACTATGAACTAAGTCACTTCATTTAAGATTCAAATAAACATTCATTTAAATCCTACTTTTATTCCACTATTTTTAGGAACTTCTTTGATTTCAAGCATTTGTGCGAATCAATTATCAGTTGATAAGAGTACAGATATCCCGAATATAACCTAAAACTTTCTAAAGGTGAAACTAGCAATCAATAATTAAGTTAAGTAATATCCACCCATCTATCTGATTGGGTTAATTATTAATCCCACACACGCAAGCACAAATAATATTTTAGTTATAACAATAATGAAAAAAGAAAGCCATGTAAAATAAGATAAAAAAATTCTTCTAAATATAAATATGGCTGCTTTATTCTCCCTTTATTACATTTGAATGTGTTGATTAAAATATTACTAATCATATGAAAATGGACAACACATTAATTAACTGTTAACTTTTCCACTTAGTTTTCCCTATAACCCGCTTTTTTTATTGTTGCCTATTTTAGAAATATCCCTTCAATAGTTTTCCCAAAAAGCACAATAATTCTCAAAAACTAAGGTAAACCTACACCAAAAGTGTTTACTTACAAGTAAAAAAATGAGTTACAAAGATTATTGATTGGATTGGAATATTTTCCTATCAAATAATTCAATTCTAAAATATTAATCTAGTTACTTTTTTTCGAATAAGAAAAACTCAAACATAAAATAGAACCTCAATTAACACATCGAACAAACGAAGATACTAAATCTATAATAGCTTTATGGAGATAAATCATTTAGTATTTATTAATTTCAGACTACGATTAATTTGAATTACCCTTGATTGTTCTTCAACACTAGACACGAGACACATTGAAAATTAATAGACATACCAAAATAGCTTCTAAAGGATATGAAACTCCATTATTTTATCCATATCTTTCAATTACAATTATTACTACTGCTACCTACATGTATCGACTTAAATTTATTAAAATTCATCAAGTTTTATTACGAATTCGTGAGTTATAAATAATTTGAATTCTTGCGAGTTCCAGATTGCCCATCATCATCGATCCTAAACAACTTCTTAACAAGATTATCTTACTACTTGCTCAACAAACTTATCTTCTTTAGCTATTCTCTGCAGCTGTAAGAAGACGATGAAATTATCTTGCTTGCACTTATGCTATTACTATTATTACTGTTTGTTTGATTTTTATCATAGCAGAAACTGAATTCATTATTGATAGACGGAATATCATTATAATCGTTGTATTCATTATATCCTCGAATGGCATCAGGAGCAGTGTGTAAATGGTTTCCATAGAGATCTGTATTCGAAGCTGGAGCACTTGTGACTTTACTTATTTTTGATAAAATAGCACGTTTACTGACTGGTTTAGATTTTAAGCTCGAATTATCATTTGATGGAGACTAGTTCAAACACCATAAGAATAAGAAAAAAGTAATCAAACTCCTTAACAAAAATAGGATACCTTCAAGAATTCATTGGAAAGAAATGACGTTCGCTTGATGACTCTAGGAGCTCCCTGCTGAGAAAAAATCTCAGATGCATCGATGCTATTTTTTAGGGTACTACCTCTTTCTTCTCTTCGACTTAATGAACCTCCACAATTGAAGTAATTACTATAATTTATGCTATTAGCATCTTTATCTTGATCTTGACATTCCTCCTACAGTCTTGAAGATATTTTGGTGTGTAAAATAGGATTTTCTTAGGAACTTGCTAAGGCTCTTTTTAGAGAAAGTGAACTTCCTTTGAGATTATTCGAATTTACAGAAAAATAAGGCTGTATTTACTGGAAATGTTACTCAGAATATTATGATAATGATGTGTCAATATGCCCTATTGATTTAATAGATTATGTTCCAACTGAATAAGGAAGGAATTTCTTAGAGCTGTTTGTTAGAGGAGCATTTCGAGGACCAAAAGTTGCAGCTAAAGATGAAGTACTTGAACCAGAGAACTATGACTTTCTTCTTGAACTCGGTGACATAAGGGATGCTTGGTTTACAGCTTCAGGAAGATCATTTTTGATAGGTGTTTAGGGTAATAATAAAGGATTTAAAACTTAATTATCTTGTTTAATACTCTAATAAAAATTTTATTATGGTTAAGAATGCTACCTTAGAGAGTCTCTAGTTGAGCAAGATGATTAATTTAAATCAATACTCTGTGCCATTTTAATCTTCGGGTAGTGATCAGGTATTTATTATGTTGAGCTATTTTATCCATTTTGATTCTTTTCTCCATCAGAAATCTGAGTAATTATTTTCTTATTATTTAGAATCTAACTGTTCCCTTAATTATTATGAAGATTATCTATTTAATTGCTAAAACTTTTATTCTTTTTGTAGATATTGCTACTGCTACTGTTGTTGCTGCTGCTTATCGAAGGGAGAGTAATATCATGAATATTCTGAAATCCTCTGATTTTTGAATCGATAATCTCCTCAGGGTCACTAATTATAGTTTTCACCTTCGACCAAAATTCAATATCTCCGCTGTTTCCCTATATTAAAAAGATAAACACAATAACTAATTGTCTAGTTATGTATTTTAAAGTAGAAATATGAATTGAATTAAATATAATTTTAGTTGATATCAAGTATTTTTTAAACAAAATATCATGGGGGGATGAGGGGTTGAGTAAATCAGTTCTTTAACTTACAACACGAAAGGAAATATCCACCCGTTTATATATTATCTATTCTATCTTTTTAATTACTCCACAATATCTGTTAATAAATAGTAATCATTCGTAGTGATCTTTTTTAGAAATGAAGTATGCTAGTTACAAATGTCATTTTTTCAAACAGTAAAAGTTGTTTTTTTATTATTTATCTTCAAAAAATAAATAAAATAAAAAAGTCTTGATCATGACATCAAATAGACAAACTAATCTTCAAAATGAGAACAAATTTCTAGAAAATGATTGATTATTTCTAAATGAGAACAGAAGTAAAATAATATCTTTTCAGATTCGAAGAAAAGCAAAACATAATTCTTCAATAAAATCCAATATCTTCTTTCATCCTCCCCTCCAAAAGCTTAAAATAACAATCCTTCCCTTGTCTTAAAGAACTCATAACAAAAATTTAGTTTTATTCCTTACTCATTATATTTTTAAATGTTATTATACTTAAACTATACCTCGTTGCCTTGTTGATGTTAGGTTGGTTGATTGATCTTGAAAGGAAGCACTGGCCTCTTCCGAACTGATAAACTATTCAGTTGATGGGGTGCTTGAGTAAATGAAGGATTTGGCTGAGTAGGAGCAGCTTAGTTAGCTATTGAAGTGATCTTGCTGAGATTTGTAGGGGAGTTGTAGCTTGATTTATTAGGAAAGGATGGACGGTGTTGACTAAGGAGTCCAGGATTTTATTGCGTTGGAGCACGGGAGGAAAGAATTTATCTAGTTTCTATTTCTTAAGAATGAGGTAAGTTTAAATGCAGAACCTAAGAAAGGTTAGTGCTCCTTTAAGGTAGTTGTTTATGAGATTGCAATTGCTGATGCTAGGATTGTTATTGTTGAGATGTAGGAGGTTCAAAAAATGTAGCTGTTTTAAACAGTTCTTATGGCTGTAGTTGCTATTGTTGTTGTTGCTCTTGAGGAATCAGTTGTTGTTGATTCTCAAAGGATTAACGTACTAATATGGAGGGTATTTTGTTTTTTGGTTGAAACATTATTCTAGATTAGCTCTTACTTTCTTGAAGTATCTTTCAAAGTTTCTGATTAAATAATTTAAAATAAATATTTGAGCGAAAAAAAAGCTTTTGTCTGGCTTACAAAGAGATTCACAGACGCTCTTTTTTGTTTCTCTTTCTATTGATTACACCCTTTCTTTATTTCTTTATTGCTTACAATAACTTACCCAACTTAAATGCTTGTGTGTTTTTTCACTAAATTCCACAGATTAAAAATTACTGCATTTTAGCTCGTTCTTTTCTTATTTTATTAATTTTATTTGTTTTTCGCTACTTCCTTCAAAATATACAGCAAATTAAGTGAATCTCTAATAAATTAGATCATTTGTTTACAATTAAATTTTAGGGATTAAATAATTTCAATTATTTATCTCTCTCTCTCTCTCTTTTATTTTTGATTATTTACTTTTGAATAGTCAGATGTTAGAAAGCAGTAATGTATTAACAACTTGAGTAGCTTTCTATTCTGTGAACACAAGATACTTTAGTTACAGAGATTAAAATTAACTTTTAATCTCAAAAGATCAATGAATTTCTTATTTTAATAAGAAGGAAATAAAAAATTCAATTTTTTTCTTAGGTTGCTAAAAAAATAATATGTGGATTAACTGACTTTAATTCTGAGTAGAACTAATGTATCTATGTATTAACTAACTTGAGTTGAGATTGTATCCATTGTAATTGTTTTATAATAAAATTAGATATTTAGAAGATATTTTGAATTTTTTACCAGTATTTTCATAAATATCAAATATCCCTCAAAAACGAGTTAAAGTTTATTCCCCCAAAAACAAAGTACCTCCAAATCATTTTTTTTGAAATTCAAGTTTCAATCAAGGATATCATCAATGTGTTTGTTTTGTCAAAGATTCTTATTGCACCAAAATTAAATTTTTTAAAGCGAATGAAATGCAAAAAACGAAACAATAATAATGATATTAATCAATACCAATTTTGAGTTCAAGTTAGTTCCTTGCTAAACTTATTGTATATTAATCTATTAAATTGATTAATTGAACTAAACTTCTTTTATCTATTGTTTTTATTTTTTTGATTGAAAAAATACCTTATTTTAAAAATTTAGATAAACCACTTCTTCTTGCTATAATAAACCCTAAATCCTAAAGCTTTGGTGTAGCTAAAAAGGTTGTTTTCAATCAATTTCATGATAAAAAAAATGCACTCAAACACATATGCTTATTGGATAAAAAAAATGTCTAAGATTTGTTGTTCTGCTGGGTTCTTTTTGTTTCATCTATTTCTACTTTCTCAATCATTCATGTTGAAGACAGTCTCTTACCCTGGTTTATCTTGATTTCCACTATTGCTCTTATTCTAAGCATCGACATTTTAGAAATCAACAGCTTAATTCGGAGCAGCTTCAGGTGTTCTTTCTTTCGATTGATTGTTATTCTCATTAGATCTATTCGAATTTTATCCTTAAGCCTACTATCCGTCATACATGTTAGAAGAAAGATCAAGTAGGACATTTCCAGGTGTCATGTAATTTCCAGCTGGAGTAGCGTACTAATCGTAGTTATATCCCTCTCCTGGATTGTAATAGTAGTTACTCTATGCATTACCCGCATCATCCTGATGGATATCAACTGGACGATAAATTTCATTTATTTCACCAATCTAATTGATTTCATGGACATGGGAGTCATTGATGTTCTCATCTTGCACCCTGCTTGGCAGGGAGAGATTCTACTAGCCTTAAGATTAAATGAGGTTCAAAGCTTTTTAGTTTTCTTCATTGTGATCTTAGATATAATCAGATTTAATTGGGACATTGTTTCCTTCTGTGTTCATTTTATCGTTGTCGTCTAAAAAAAGAGATAATTACATTAGAAAATCAAGCAAAAGAAACATTGAAATGCAAATCTTTTAGTCTTTTTTTCATTCAATTTTACTGTTAGTAGTGAGAGGAATCTAATCAGGATCTTCTCCTACTGTGATAGGATTTTCAACACCACTGGTTTATCTTGGTGGAAGTTATTGAGAATTCACATTGATCGTGATTTTATTGTTGTTCCAAGTGCTTTTGACTTGACTCTTTTTGGGTAAAAAAACAAGCAAATGATTTCATTTTTATTTGTTATTTTTTAATTTTTTCATTACATCAATAGGCAGTGTCCAGTCGAAAAGAAAATCCCAATCATACTTTTCTCTGTAGAATAGCTCTTTGAACATCTTTCTGATATGGAGATAATCAATTTTGTCATCGAACCGGAGAGAACGAGCGTAGTTCAAGTATGTGGAGAACTCAACTGTTTAAAAATAAATATTTGTGTAAAAATTATTACAAAATTACGAATAACAAAAGCAGTATTATCTGCTATTTTTTATGATAAATCAAAATGTTATGAATACTATTAAGTCTTTATGCTTACTTGGTAATCCTTTGCAGAGTAACTCAACAGGTGTTGACATTTTCTTTTCCATGATTTTATTGTATTTTTCTTGTTTGTTCTAAGCCTTGATTCCTTACCATGGTAAAGATCCACGCAGTAAATATACTACAACATATCCGATAGCTTCCATATCATCTCTTCTAGACTGTTCAATACCAAGATGTGCATTAATACTCGCATATCTAGCAGTACCAGTGAGATTCTTATTCTCTCTGTATGGAATGTGCTGTTTTGTTTTAGAATCTAGATATCTCTTTCCGAGTCCATAATCAATGATATAAATGAGATTTGATTTCTTGCCGAGTCCAATCAAGAAATTATCTGGCTTGATATCTCTGTGGATAAATCCAGCACCATGGAATGTCTCAATTCGGAGGAGCTAGAGGAAACAAACAAAGTTAAGTAAAAAATAATAGGAAATGAGATTTTTTAATTTAAAATGTACCATTTGATCTAATATCATAAGAACTGATTTCAATGAGATTTTCCTTTATGTGAGATTGAAGAGATCTTCAAGAGAAGGTCCAAGTAAATCAATGACCATCACATTCTTGCCTCCTTCTAATCCGCAGAAGTACAGATTTGGAATACCAGCTGAAAAAGAAAAGATTAAAAGTTTGATAGGTAAAGATGAAAAAGTTCAACAATGAATCATTAGTAGACAAAATGAATGTACCTTTCCCTTGGAGTGTCTTGAATATCTTTGCTTCGAAAGTAAGTTAAGGGTGTTTTGTCTTGCTGTCTTCCTAAAATAGTCCAAAGATAGGAGTTAAGAATCTAAACATAGAATTAAACATCAATATTACCATCTTGACAGCAACAATGTCTCCTGTCTCCATATTTGTTGCTAAGATTCAAATACACCAAAATGATTGAATAAATGAAAAACATATTCTAAGTGGGTTCAATTTCAAAAAACAAAAATAAACATACCTATATGGATAGACCCAAAAGATCCTTGACCTAATTATTGACCAACTTAGAATTTCTAAGCTATTTTCATGCCTTGCGCATCTGAATTCATTTCTGTGTATTGGGTCTCCTAACTATCTCTTTCAAATAACTCTTCTCCTCAATTAATCAATCAACGTTGTTTTCGGTGATTTAAAAGAATTTAAACTCATAATAATAAAAACTTTAATCACTCTCTCTCTTTCTCTGTCTCTGTCCCAGCTTCTTCATTTGTAACCCTGGTTCTTTTTCCTTTAGTCTCTTAATGTCATTTTATTTGTATGTAAGTTGCTGTCCTTTGTAACACTTAACAATCAATCCTTTTGATTTATATTTTTCTCCCTTATTACATTATTTAAAAATTGCTGCTAAATTGAAAGAAAATAAAATAAAATGAGGATTTTACACTTAAATATTTCTGCATAAACAAATGAGAATTTTCTTCAAAAAAAAAACAATAATAAAACTTTGACTACTAAAGTCATTTAATCCTACTAAGGTTGTTATTATCAAGATAAAAATGAAAAGGAGAACAGAGAGAGAGTTTGTTGATTTGCTATTTCCTTTAGAGTTGATTATTTTTAAGTTAATTGGGGGGTTTTTTTATTTTTTTGAAAACCATCTAGCATTCTACTTTAGTTTTTTTCTATTATCAGGGCTTTTTTGCTTCATTAATTTCAAACGATTTATTTATTATTACATATTTTTATTAATTTTTTCATAGCTATTTTTATTTGAATTCTCCTTTCAAATCCCTCAAAAAATCAGTCTTTTTTGTTTCTCCTTAGGGTATTTCAATTTTAGACAAAATTATATCTGAATCTCCATGACTTGATTTAATCATGATTCTAGCATACGAAGATGAAATTCTTAAGTGCTCTGAGATGTGATGCTTTATCTTTCATCCTACCTGCTTCAATCCAGTTAAGCGCTCGATTTTCCAAGAAAAACAAGAATAATGGTCTGAAAATATCCTCAAAAATAAACTCCTTCAGCAATACCCGATTGAATTTCTTTCCCTTGAAGAAATTCCTTAAACTTGTCCTGAAGTCATTCAATTAAGATGGATTCTCAAATCCCAGCACATCCATGATTCCAGCTTCTTCGTCAGGATGATGTACAAACGAAATGAACGAATTCAAGAAATTTTTAACTAGATTTTTAGTGTCAAATTTATTTTTGTGACCTGCGCTGCCGAGACTTTTTTTGCTTTTCTTACCTCCATTTAAGAACTTTTCTTCACAGAAATCGAATATATCACCGTCTTACCCTTCAGATAAGAACTATTAGAGGCTTCCATCCTTTTTAAATCCATTGTTATTATTATTCCATTTCATTTCTTTGATTTCTCTAATCAATCTAGCTTCTTCCTCTTCATTGTTTTTATCATCATCGTCACCATCATCATCCTCTTCTTCACATTCCTCGTCATTGTTAGGATTGTTAATGTTTGAGTAGTTGGCTTCGTTTTTCATTATCATTTGTTGAGCGAGTTAATTTTATGCATCTTCATTTTAGCTGAATAATTCCAAGGTTTGTTGAGATTCTTCTGGAATGATTCCTAATTGCTAATGTAATTAAGAACTAAGGATATTATCAGCATAAAGGTTGTTATTATTGTGATTAAAATGAGCTAATGGATTCAAAGAAAGATTTAAGAGATTCGTGATTGAACTTTAACTTAGCTTTTATTATTATTACTACTACCCACTTGAGATCATTGAAGAAGGGTTGGATTTAAATCCACTTAGATTATTAAATGTTGGAACAGACTCAGATTTCTTTCTTCCTAGCAAATTTTCAAATAAAAAGAAAAAAAAATGAAACTTTAATAAAAATAATAAATGGAAAAAAGGAAATGAAATGAAATAAAGTATTTGTAATTTTTCAAAATCTATGAAGGGAAAGAGTATTTTTTTAAATTAAAAATGCCTAAACGAAGAGAGACACACTTTTGGGAAGGGAAAATAAATGCAAATGGGGAAGAGGAAGAGAAGAAAAGAAAAGGAAGATTAATAATGGAAAAAAAAACAAATTAATAATTTGAAAAAGTGGATCCAACCTCCACTACTTTGGGAAGAAAAAATAAACAGAATCTTATAAAAAAAATCTAATTAAAATTTTACTTTCTTCTTCGCCTTCATGATGCTCAGAGTCTTTTGGGCGGCTCTATTGTTTGATCAAGTCAACTAGACTCTATGCGACGTTCATAGAGATCTTCCGTTCTGTTTTTTCCGTGTTACCCAAACCAAAATGAGGTATCTTAGGTGTTTCAAAGTTAGAAGAAGATCCAAATGCTGCATTGGTGATATTCGGTTTAGATTATGATTTTGGTAAGGAGAAGTCTCCAGGTTTTTAAAACCCTGCAGGTGAAATCCTAGAGGGTGTTGTTGGAGGGTTGAAAAAAGGACTTGTGCTTTTTATTGTTGTAGGAGTATTCATTTGACTTAGGAGATTATTATTGTTATTTTATGGAGTAGCAGGAGTAGTTGTGTTATTCTGCATGAACGATTAGTTGTTATTCAAGGAATTATTACTACTTGCAGCTGATTTTTTAGGGAACTAAATGTTAGGATGCTTGATGTTAGATTGAATTGTTTGATAAGGCTGATTTGGTACAATAAAAGTGTAGACATGGTAGAGATTGTCTTTCGACGCTTCTAATCCAGGTATAGCCATATCAGGTGTGTTGAATAGCAGATATGGTTGAGATGCGATTGCCGTTGTAAATTTCTAAAAATCAGATTAGTCATTCCAAGCAGAAGTAGAGCCTTGCAGATTAGAGTTATTGTTGTTGGGCTTAGAATTACTGGACTTATTATTGTTATTATTTCTATGGGCAGGTTAGAATTGAGTCTACTTGGGAGTTTACATGGTTTATCTTGGCTACTCGGGTTATTGTAGCAAGGGTGACTTAGAAGTCGTTGGGGAAGTTTGACTGTTCGAAAGTAAAGTAGCTACTGACAAAGACGATGGCTACAATAAAATAGGACTAATTGGTAAGATTATCTGTTAAGTTACTGAAGATGGCAGGTCGGGCTCCTCTTTCATAGCAGTGTCTACGTTCACTGTAGTGTTGTCTTCGGGGCAGTGGCCACTGGTACTTGAAATGCCTTCTTTGTTGCTGTCCTGCGTGTTTGGGGGGATTATACTTGAGTTAGGAGAAGTTTTCTGGTTGAGGGCGATATTTGCTTCTACCAGTGGTAGTAGTGGTAGCTAGTTAGGGCTAGTAGAGAATGAAGTAGAGGTTTGGTGCTTTGGTGATTTATCTGAGAGATCTTCATTCTGTGGGTATTTATTCTCTTCCACAGCCATTTTGGGGTCAGGATTATTCTCCTAAGGCACTTCGATCTCTCCAGATACCTGACAGGTTGTCTCGAGTTCAGCACTCATGTATTTCCTTGTATTTGGATGCGAGGTATTTAGTGTTTGTTAGTTTGTTTTCCTTGGTTTTGTTTTTGCTTTTTGTTTCTAATCTTATTTCCTCCCCCCTTTTTTCTCTTTCTCCTTCTCACTGTTTAGCTCACTTCTTTCCACCTTTTATTTCTCTTCGGACTTTGTTTTTAAAAAAGATATATTCCCATGTATTCACAGCTCCGTTTCAGGCATTGCATGGATATTTTGCGAGTATTTCATTTTAAAATTTGGGGCCTATTTTATTTCCCAATGGATTCTACATATGATTCTAATTCCTAATCAAAACTCAATCCCCCCCTC
>Ga0302271_10000662_pt1 | contig 33689 bp, 15 predicted proteins | sample III_Bog_N1_1_FD_198767 | JGI IMG/M metagenome (GOLD analysis project Ga0302271, IMG submission 198767) | Peat permafrost microbial communities from Stordalen Mire near Abisko, Sweden - III_Bog_N1_1 | ecosystem: Environmental > Terrestrial > Soil > Wetlands > Peat | place: Sweden: Abisko... | reverse complement strand
TGTATACATGCGATTCAAGCGCAAAACAAAAACAAAACACCTGATGAAATTTTAGTTTCTCTAAATTCGCAGTGACCCCCCTATCAATTGCCCGAAAGGGTATGCTGTAGGTAGAGCCGCGTCTGATTGTTTGTTTTTTTTAATTTCCCTTACTCAAAGTAGAAATAACTTATTTTTGCTTCTACAAAGCTCAACATTTAAAAAACTTTTAAAAAGAACACAAGTAATTTCTACCAATCAATCTCATCTAGCAGAAATATAAATGAGCTATATAAATAATAAATTAATTTGATGTTATATGTAGAAGAGAAGAAGTAGAAAAATGCATAAGAGAGTTGCTAATTAAATAATATCCTGATACTAAATAACTAATACCAATTTGAGACAAAACATAATTTCTACCACTTGAAGGTACCCCCACATAAATTATTGTTTTTGATTCAAATTGAACCATCTAAATGATATTCCTTTCATGCAGATATGAATATAATTTTTAAAATGCATAGTCTCTATTAGAGTTTGCCATTTAAGATAAGTGTTTATTCTATTAAATTGATTAGATACATTTATTCATAAAATAAATTTAAAACTTGTTACTGCGCGCTTATTGTTTGAGATTTTGTGGTTGGCTTTGAGCTATTACAGTTTTAAATTGATAGCTAATTGAATTTCAATTTGAAGTAAATTAAATTTACTAGCCTCTTAAAATCTGTGGAACAAAACATAAGCCAGTAGAAACATTTTTGATCAGCAAAAAAAACCAAAGAATTTTAGACCAAAAGTGAAGGGAGTAAAGGGAGGAAGGGACGGTGGGGGACGATATTATTAGTTTAAACTATTCTTTATTGAAAGAGCTCCAATTATTTCACTCTCCCCCTTCTCTTAACAATAAGATGGTCTTTTAAATTTAAAAATAAAAATATGGATGAAAACACTAAAAAAGTGGTCAAAGAAGCCAGATAATTGTAAACGAACATACGTCACAATGCCAAAAAGTAATGTGTTTGTCCTATTGGTTAGTTAGAATCTGCTTATTTTTACCTTTCTACTTGTAAAATATCAACGAGTATGTCGTTTAATTTTATGTTATTTCTGAATGGGCAGTTTAGAAAGACACACAAAAAAAAGAAGAAAAATAAGAAAAACTTTCGATAAGGACTGAGATAAAAAGATAAGAAGAAACTAATTTAAATAGAGGAGGAAGAGCCAACACTTACTGCAAATGAATGAAGTTTAATAAAGCCCAGTGAGCTTTTCTGGTTCTCTTCCTTCCGTGATGGAAATGATGGAAGTGCAGAAGAAGGAGCAGAAAAAGGGATCACTCAAATTCTAAAGTGGATTTCTTGAGGCATCATTTCAATTGTTTTAGCTGCCATAAGTATATTCTAAATAATCCAAATAGAGAGAGATTTAAACGAAAAAAAATCTAATATTTATCATTTTACTTGAGAATTCACATGCGAAACAAAATATTTGCTTTTTGATTTTAAAAAACAGTTGAAATCATCCATGATGCTTGTTGTTGGTTTTCTTCTTGTCCAGCAATTACTGATCGGTATAGAATCAACTACTCTCATGGGCGAAGATGGTCGGATAATATTCTACTCTTTTGCTATTGCATGTCTGATTGCCTTAAAATTTCTAAAATATTCATATCTTCAGCGTGTCAGCTGGATTTTTAATATATACGCGACACTCTTGCTTTCTGGAAGCCTTGATTCAGATTCTTCATCTCGCAAGGAACTGCGATAACTCTACGATGGGATGGTAAAAAATAAAGAATTTATCCGAGAGAGAGTGTATTATTCATGTAATTACAGTCTCTTTGTTACTCCCAATTTTGTGGAAACACAAATATTTGGACTGAAAAACAATTTTAGCTAAATTTGAGGAGGTCACAAAATACAATCGTTTCTAATTTGCATGTCTCAATTTGAATGATTTTTTAAAGGCACTTTTCCATTTTATTTTGGTAATTTTATGTATTTTTTGGAATTTTCAGGCATTGGCATTATGCTTTTGGGTGCAAGGATAGCATGTGATTTACGATGGAATCTGCTTGACGATATGCTTCTTGTTTATGCATTTGTTTTAAGGCGTTGATGCAGAAACTGCTATACTTTCAATTGTCACTGTGATAACCTTCGTTGTTTTTAAGTATTGCTCTTATTTAAGAGACAGATAGGTATTTCTATCTAGTTACCTAGCTGAATACTGGTCGGAAACAGCCATTCAATCTAGCTTTGTTCAAGTCATTCTTTTTTCATTTGAAAAAGAGGCTTTCTAGCTTAAAGGTAAAAAACTAAATAAATTGCTCTAAGTTACAATTCACATGTTTTTCTGAAACCTAATAGGTACTAAGGCATCATCAGCTCGTTTCAATTAGTTTTATACAGACCACGACTTGAATAAAGCGCTAGAAACCATGATTCTTGTTGGTAGTTTGGATTCACCATCTACGATTCCATCTGAAATATCCACAAACAGCTAAAAATACTAACAATTCAAGAGCTTTTTAACCAGTGTCTTAAGTGGAGACACCTTGAAAGGTTTAAGCCGAAAGGAGGCAGTGCTCAAAGGGATTCTTTCATACCATGGATACAGATACAAAGTAAGAGGGAAAAAAAGAGAGAAAGGTTCTAAGCGACAAAAATATAAAAAAACAAAATTACTTAAAACGAAAAACAAAATCAAAATTAAAACACACCCACACACATACTTTAGAGGAAGTGAAATAAATATCAATAAATTCAGAATAGACAAGGGGGGAATAAAATTTATGGCTGTGATATGGGAAAATAAAACTTATTTTAAGAATCAAAATAATCGCTGTAAAGAATACAAAAATTGGGAACAATTATGAGTAAGCAAGCTAATTAATAAAAGAAATCTAAACTAATATTTTTGTTCCGTCCTTTTTTACTAGCTATTTTTTTCAGGGAAGGGAATATTTATTGATCTTTGGGATATTTTTCACTTCGATTCTTTTGTTTCAAGTTTGTGTTTTTGATTTGGTTGTTGTATTGAACATTAGTTTAGTCTGCGTGGTGCTGATACGGAATTTAAAATGTTCCTTTTAACATTAGGATTAATAGATCCAACAATTGTGCCTGAGAGAAAATAAGAAAAAGGTGAAGATGCTGAATAATTTAGCAATATTTCTTCGATTTATTTAAGGAACTATCGTAAACGATTTTAATCTGTTTAACAACTTCTTCATTAAGAATCGATAAATCCAAAGAGAGTCATAAACACTATCTAACGAACGATGGAATCGTTAAAATACTAAACTTCTGCTTTGCAAAATGCAGCTTAAAAAGCAGGATATGCTTATAAAAAAGTGTAAGTAGTTTCCACTCAAGGGAATGAAGAACGAGAAGAAGTAACAAAGAATTTAAATAAAGTTCAATAAGAAAACGTCGGATTCGATGTGAAGGAGGATAATTTAAAGATTGAGATTGAAAGTGATGATTCAGCTAATTTGACAAATCCAAGGTAGGAAAAGAATAATCAGAAACAGGAAAGAAAACAAAAGGCTGATTAATAAATCAGTGATAAGATAATTAATTTAGATGGAGATTAAAAGAATGATGCGAATTAGGAAAATTAAGAAAATATTGAGAATGATAATGAAATCTAAATAGAAATAATCGAAATGAATGAGCAACACTAATAGTAGTTAGAGGAGGTAAAAATCCCTATTTAAGAAGTTAAAGAAGAGGGGGCTGCTAACAAAGCGGAGATCGAAGGAGATTACCACAGCCACGAGAACATTGGCAATGAGTGCAGCTAAGATGATCAACCTAGTCTACTAGGGGTTCGGTAGATTATCTCATCCGTGCAGTAGCTTTACAGCGAAGAAGTCGATAGCGTTTGCAATATCTCAGAGGATACATGCCTCACAGCAAAATACTCCTCGTTCCGTCACATGCTCTTTGCGTTATTTGAAAACTGTCTAGCTCACAGCCATGAAACAAATCTTCAAACGAGCTTGAAATTCATGGAAAATCCAGAGCAAAGACTGCTCATAATTACGATGACAATCTAGGCATAACCAGGATCGAAATCATAGCGATAGTAGTTGATTTCACCGGAGAGATAAGAACTTTTTTTAGAAACAAATTAGAGTAATTTCAGCATTAAAAATAATAAAGACAATAAAGAATCAGAGAATAACAACAATAATCTCCCTGGTATTGAAAATAACAATCAAAATAGCAATAACAATCTCTTGCTACGATACTTAAACGGCGTGAATCATGAATAAGTTCAAATTGCAGAGTAAGAATGGCTATTTTCGTTTCTTGAAGAATCCAAATGTAAACATACCTAGTTAAATTAGAAGGATTTCTCACAGCTCTAACTCGAATGGAATGCTGATTTCGATGATTCAATTCCTAAAGAATACCTTCGTGATTCGGAATAAGCACATCACCAAACATAGATGATGTAATAAGAGCAGCTCCTGAAAATATCCTCTGATACTTCATCGTTCTTGGATAATATTCAAGAAGACGAAAATAATTTTGATTTGAAATCCAATCTCTAAAATCATGATATGGCAGAAATCAAAGCTCAAAAGGGGAAGATACAACAGAATGCCCAAAAATATCAAGAAAAACTAGATCTAGAATACAATAAATCGAATCAGCTAAATTTAGCAAAAAATTCTGACAGGAGCTCATCAAACAAAGTTGAAATAATCACTTTTTAAGAACGAGAAACGAAGCAATTTAGGTTTGAGCAAGAGAGTGAAGTTCCTGGTGGAGAATTCAGTGAAGGATAAGGAAATAAAGAACTGAAATAAAACAATGATTCTTTATTTTCGATTCAAAAGCTGAGAAGTCTTGATAACGAAAAGCAGGAATTAAAGAAGGAAGAAGATTAAAACGCTAACAACCTCGAAGATGAATATGACTATGACATGCAGTTCTTAGCTTCAGGTGGCAATAAACACTACGACGATGAGTTTTTCAGTGAGACAAAGAGTAAAGCTGAGCAGAAAGAGCTTAACCCAGGTATATCAGCTTATAACACTAAATTCAAGACAATCTAAGATTGCCCTCATTGATTAGCAAATCAAATAATAAGAACTAACTCTACTAAACAATAATTTCTCTTTAAATGTAAAAATGATAACATTTCTTTTTCTTAAAAATGTATGTAATGTTTATTTTTCTTTTGTCAATTATTTTTTTTACTTTATTTTAGAAAAACTAACTTGCTCTCCCATTGAATAATTTCTTGGTTTTATTCCTGAAAAGTTGTAGTAGTTTTAGCAAGGATTTTCATTGACAAAAGTTTCAAAAATAATTTAAAAGTACTTTTTTTTAAAGTTAATAGATTGAAATAATAGAATTGTTATTGAACCGCGGTGCTTTCTTAGGGAAAAATCTGCATTCTTACAGAATCCTGCATTAATGTGTGAATTTTAGTTTTACTATTTTGACTTTGCTCTCTCTTTCTCTCTCCATCAAACATTTTCAAATTTAGTTGGCTAATTAACAAAATCCTTGACTTACTGAATATCCTTGACCCCTTCATCTTGTTATGATTGCAAGCTCATCAAGGACAGATGAGTGCTGCTGTTTTGAGGTTCTCTCTATTATGGGGGATAAGTCTATTCAGGTTCTTCCGATAACCTTGTAATTTTTGTTTTCAAGAGAAAAGGATCATTGAAACCCGCCTGTAAAGACAAAGAAGGCGGAATTTTCTTTTAACTGAGTCTGTTGTGTTTCGTGAAGGAATTGAATGCTGATTCTTAGTTTGAAAACGATGACTACGAGCTTGAAAAGAATGGCTGTTTAGATTCATTTTGTGTTTAGAAATTTTTAGGTGAATTCAATGTAAGATTGTTCCCACTGTTATTCCGAATAAGGTTCTAAAACTCACCAAAATGCTAAGCACTGTAATTAGCATTGCTGTTGTTGTTGAGTTAATTGTTGGAGAGCAATTCGTTAGTGCTGATAAAGTTACTCACATGGATATTTTAATTGCTGTTGTTGTGAAAATGTAAGTTTATTGCAGTAGGGATGTTCTAAGCGCTCCCAGAAGGGCTCTATTACGGTGAATTTATCAGCCCAACGTTGTTGTTGATATTATTTTGTGTATTCCCATTGAAGATACCAGCGTTATTACTATTGAAATGTTAGCTAAATAAACTATTTCTCGATGGTTTAATAACAGTATTTTAAATCCCTTCAATTACAGTATTCAACTACTACTACTTCTTTGCTAAATCCTTCGATCCTTGTGAGCTAATCACATTCATGTCCAAGAAAAATTCAATTTACACACAATTCTAGGAAATCTCGATGCTCTCAGGGCCCATAATGGAAGCAATGTTTTTGATGCTCCTCCAAATGCGTACACATAGTTATTTGCTCATTTTGTAATTCAACCCGTAGAGGTTCCGCATAAAGTCTTCTTCCGTTGCCATACTGCTTGATCTACTGACTACAGATACAGATTTTGGAATTTAAGTTATTCTGTTGATGGGTTGCTGGAAAGTAGATTGCTAAGGAGGTCTTCGCGATGATCCAGGTGGCTGTCTCGAAGAAGGCAATGGTGCTAAGGTAACTTGAGATATTCTTGATTATCTCGGGGAAGGGTGGACTTAAAATGGCAGCGGAGGTAATTAGAGCTGTTAGATGAAGGTAGTCGTTACAGCAGAAGGGAGTTAAGATTGGGAGGGTAAGTTAGGTGTGGTTTGCTGGGAAATTACAGCTTGAGGAGATAAAAGAGTTGGATTTTATCTGGAGGTTTGAGGTTGTGGTAGGATAAGTAATCTAGGAGAAACTAATGCGTTTCTTAGTGTGGTAATATTATTATTATTATTATTATTATTCCATTCATGTGCGCTATGTGGTTCAAATGAACCAAGCAGCTGAGGATTTGCAGTGTTGCTATGAGGATTAATGGGGGGATTAGGGTTGTTAGTGGATGAGATGTTCCCCTAGGGATTATTGGTTGTAACGAGGGGCGTTGAAGTCGGTTAAAGAGGAGAAGTCATTTTAAGTGTAAAGCGTATGGAAGAGTATAATTTACGGTGGAGAATTTTTGCCAATATTTCAATTTTATTGTCTTGAAAAGTTGTGATCAAGCCAGAAAGTGCTTATAAAATCAGTCTGTAATTGCTAATTAGAACAACATCGTTCTGCTAGATTAGTTGCTACTAGAATTACAGTTGTTATTATAGCTTCCCTTATAATTATTGCTATTCTTGTGGTGATCCCAGATGTGACAGGAATGTTTGCTGTTATGGACTGAAATTAAAGGTATTTCGTTTAACTAAATCGGGATTGTTATTGGAAGCGGGATTGATTAGATTTTCAGAAGCTGCTAGTTGTGTTGAACTCACTTGAAGAAGATTATTCATATCATAATAGGCTTAAGGAAAATTATGACAAGACAGTTGTGATTGTCTTTGCTGCTGCTGCTATTATCCTTGTCGTTGGTATTGATTAAGTGAACCATTCCGAGATTTATGATGCGCACTCATGGAATCGAAAGGTTAACTCTCCTCTTCGAGAATCTACCCTGTGCTTGAGGAAGGAGAGAACATACCAGCAGGAGTTGATTTTTAGAATTATTGTTACTACTGCTGCTGCTAGCACATCAAATGAACTTAAATTTGTTAGTGCTGCAAGAGCTGATCTTCTTCAGCTGAAATCAAGGAAACAACTCCTTGTTTAGTACTAGTATTATTATTCTCATTAATTCCTTAGTTTATTGGAGCAAGTTCAGAACCACAACTATCCTCATCAGGGTTTTCAGCGAGCGAAGAAATTGCCTACCCTCTTATCATCTAACCTTACAGCTACTGCTACTAACCCTATAACTGTTACTAGCCTTACTACAACTGCTATGTTTAGCATTCCCCAATTTTTTTGGTTGGTTTCGGAAAAATAAACACTTCTGGTTATTTTTTCTAAAATTAATTCCTTTAACCCTATTCCCCTCCCATCCCTGTAAACTTATCCCCATTAGGTGAAAAACTGCTATGAGGACTTTTAGCATTCTTTTCGTAGACACTGTTCCGTTTCTTTTCATTGGGTGACTGCATTGGTGATGTATTTAATTTTCTCCCTGAATTCATTGCATTTTTACAATATGTGCTTCTTCTTTGTACTTTTCGCACTTAATGGAAGTTCTTGTTTAGATTATCTTAGCTGGCGGATTTGGGAATATTGAAGATATGCTGGTTTTGATGATTCTTTGGAGGTAATTTCCTGGGAGGAACTTACGAAGAACTGCTTCGCAAAAGAATCTGATGGTTTTTGGGGTTTCCCAGATCTTAGCAAGAAGACACTTCTGCATCGTTTCTTCTATGCTTTTCCCCTGAATTATCTCGAGGGTTCTAGATTGTTTGATGGGTGTTTTTCACTGACTCCAAAGATGATCCATAAGGACTAGTCTAAGCTGAAATTATTTGATCAATAGAAAGCATATTATACTTTAGCATATTTGCTTGAATATGTCTTAACTATTCCTCAGTATTTTCCTGTGCTCCACTTGTTCCATCAAAATCTTCATACCCTTCTTCATCATAGAATTCAGTATTTACTTCTATTTATTCCTCTTTAGAATTCAATTCATTGAAGTTATTTGTGTTATTGTTGTTTTTATGGATATCACTGGAGTTATTGATATAGAAATTATTATGCAAATCACTTATATTGTAGTTATTATGCAGCATGCAGCATTCTTAGCATCCTGATTCGCATCCCTTGCATTCGCCTTACGAATCATCCTGACTTTCGCATAATTTGACAATTTTTAGATCTTGCTTGCTGGGATAATTGTTGAGATTTAAAAAATTTGCTACATTTAAATAATTAGTTGAATTATTGTTGATTTAATGGTCCGAATTCTCCTCAGGAGCAACCATCTTGACTTTGATTCCTTGGATGTTGTCAAAAGTTGTGCAGAGTTCTCGTAGCAATGTCGACAACGAAAAAGGAGAATATGGTATACTTGTCTTATCAAGAGCTGCAGTTGATCGGATGATATGCAACGGAAACGCTACGGATTGGTTCACTTAGTGGGAAGACTTTAGCAATGGGAGATTTGAGTATAAAAATTCTAAATGTTTTCTAACTTTTGCAATAATCTGAAGACTACTGAGTAAATGCTCTTGCTCGACTCTTTTAGCCTTTTTTTCCTCTTCATTTTAAGTGATATCCTGAAGAGAAATAGCTAACAGAGGCTCTTACAGCAATAATGGCACTATTTTCACTTTAAACCACTACACACATTGATCATTTTTGAAAACTATTTTCAGACTCTCTTCCCTTGTAAGACTGCTCCCATGCTCAAAGCAATTATTATTACTGTTGTTCTTCTCAATGCCAGTTTGATCGATATTATTGCTGTTCCCACTGAGAAGACTTTTAGCTTTTTACAGCGCTTTTTGAGAAGTAAATTTTTCTTCAGCAGCTTTGGCAGCTTTGTTTTTCTCAAATTCTTAATGAATTTGATTGTGTTTTTTGAGCATAAAATCAAAGAAACTCGATGTCTAAGAATTATGAATCGTTTGGTTGTTGGTGTTAATGTTAGTATTCGCATTTGTGTTGGCATAGTTGTTGTTGTTTCCTCCCGACTGTTAATTATTAATATTATGATTGCTTGAAGGTGTGCTTGATCTTGGTCTTTTGATATTTGCACAGCTATTAGCGATTGAAACTTTCCTGCTGATAGAGAAGGTATTCCCTGGAATGGAAACGGGATATTCCGTAAAGGAATTCATGTTTTTATTGATCTGAGAAATTGGGTTATTGCCAGTTAAATTTGAATTCGAATTATTGGAGTTGTTATTATTATTCGAAGGAGAAATAGCTGAACCTGCTGATAGATTCGATTCAATCTCACAGCTTTTCAAGAAATCTATGTAGAGTTTATTGTCTTCTGTGCCTTTCTTCAAATGCTTGAATTTGTTATCCATCATTTTCTTGAAATTCTTGTTTTGATCTACCATAAAAAAATAAAAATAGTTTGTTTTTAAGTTTGTTAATCAGATATGTGTGTGTACCATGGAGATACATCTAATGAGTTCTAAATTCAAATCTAGATACAATGAAGAACGAAGGTACTGTCTTTTCAATAGCTTCTTCCCATTACTCGAAACTTTGCAGTGACAAGAAAAGCAATCTCTGCCCACGATTGTGGATGTATCGAGAAATTATTAACAAGAAAATAAACAGCACCAATACCGCGATGTATTCCTTTTTCATGCTCAATGTTATGATCGGCACAGTTATGGATATCACAATCGAGATGCATTCAAGGAGAAATGATTAGTATTCCACGAATGCCCATAGGATAGTTGCCTTTTAAGGAGTAAAAAAAAATAAAGTTAATCTTTAAAAGATTTAAAATAATTACTAGCAAATTTTGGACAAAAAAATGAAAAAAGGAAAGATAAATTGCAGAAAGATAGTAGATTTGCTTATAAAAATTCAATTATTCAAGTTATTTTTGTTTTAATCTTTGGAAATAAACCCTTTTTTTAAATCTTTAAGTTATTTTAAATAAAAAAAAAATAATTTCTCCTCAACTCGTAGTTTATTTTAACTTTTTATCCCAAGTATATCACCAAAATAACCTCACAAATTGAATAAACCCTCCTCCCTTCAAACTCAAAAATATATCTTGTTCGATAATGAATTCAAATCAAATGATTTTGTAATATTTACAGCTCCATTGAGGTAAATGCGCCAGTATGGTTGATCCTGTGAGATATTATTATAAGGTATGAGAACACAAGCGATTAATTGAAGTATGAAAATGTAGATTTAACAGAATCTAAGATTAGGTATGCGGACTAGAAAGAATGATACACTAAGGACTACTATCAGGATAATCAAATACTTGGAAACTCCATCCAATGCAACTGAGATAAGAGTCCAAAGAAGGGTTGCTAAAACCATCATGTGAAAGAAAAAAAAGTCCTGTTTGTAGAATAGATAAAGATCATTATCAACGATAGTCATAGTCACAGCAATCACATACAGTGCGTTTTATGAAAACGAAAAAGAAATCAACTTAGCAAGGGTAGTTGTTCATGAGATAAAATGGATATCTGCATTACCTTTGTGCGGTTTTGCTTATGGAAGAGATCTTCTAGAGAAGATTTTTTGAAATTGAGTGTCCATTTGGAGAGGTTGGCAGTGTTGTAATACTTCATTTCTTCCGTCCTAGAACACTCACACACGCACAATCACGCACACACACACACACTATTTCTTTGTTTTTTGTTTCTCCCCACTCAAATGGTCTAAGAAGCACTGAGAAATTGTTAAATTGGATGTTTTTTTTTTCTTTTGTAGAATCTAACAAAATTTCAGTGTAATCAGACACAGAAATCAGACAAAACTCCCTCTTTTCTTAAACTTCATAAGGCTTATACCAATCCTCACCTGTTTCCTTTTTACACTTTGATCAGATCCATTAAATTGTCTCTCTTGAATTTAATTCAAAAAAAGTTAATTTTTGTTTTGTTTGAATCCACAAACATTACGAGCCGCAAGGTTTTTTGCATATGTAAATTGCTATTAACCTAGCAAAACAAACAAATACTTATTTAGCATTTATTTTAACTGTTAGATGTCAGTCAATCAAGGTTTATTATTTATTTGTAAACATCAACAGAGAACATAAACGAGGGGGTATCAATAATTAAATTATCTAAATGAAATTAGCTGAAAATGAAGCTTTATTTTATGAAAAAAATAAATATCATTCAATTTCAACAAATAAGTTATTCACAAAATAAGGAATAGAGAGAGATAGGAGAAGACCAATTAGCAATTGTATTTTTGTAATTGCATCAGAGCAGATTATTTTAAATCTTATTGTTTTTTAATTTTAACTTTTATTTGTAAAAAAAGAAGATTGAAACAGAAAAGTCTTGAAAAAAAGACATAACTTTAATAATTTTATGCTTCTCTTTAAAAAATACATAATTTCCTGTGATTTAACTCCTTTTTAAGCAGCATGTAATGAGTAAATTAATAAAATTTATCAAGAATTTTTTAGGTTTGAAGGAAAAACAGAAGAAAAAAATGAATATTTCTGAAAATATATTCAAATTTTCCATGGCCATTGACGTGAATTCTAAATAAAACTACCAAAAACATATTTTTATTAAAATTGGCTTAGTATTCACAAGATTAATTGATCTAATAAAGAATTAAAATATTGCTTTAATGATATTTACTTTTGCTGAGTTAGTATGATATTAAAGATAAGCATTACCAAAAGTAAGAGATAAAGTTGAACTCATAATATTTGTAGCTTATTTATAATTGATTTGTGGTGAGTTGTTGTTACTGAGTTACATTTTATGGATGAAGACTATGCCATATCCCCAAAGATTCTCTCTCTCTTTCATTTGTTTGCTCTCTCGAAATTTCGGATGCAATTCAAAGTAAATTTATCCCCCCCCCCCCCTCACTCCCATCGATTTCTATTTGATACTACCCTCCCTCCAAAAGCAAATAACTTTCCAAAAAAGAATAAGAGGAATTTATAATCCTTTTTTTATTTGAATATCACAATATAAAAACAGGTTAAAATTCAAGACAGAATAATTGTAACCCAACCAGATACCTTCATCAACAATAAACTAAAAAAAATTAAAAATATTTTAGATTTTTTACGAATCAAGGGGGAAAGCTTGACAGATTATTCTTCAAATAGTTGTTAGTTATTTTTTGGTTGGTGAAATTCATTTCATAAAAAGTTCAATAAATAATATTTTTGCTAATTTTTTCTTGAATATCTTAATCCTCTTTCATCTCTCATCTCTGATGTGTCTTATCGATCTGCATTTTCGATATGGAATCAAGATTTCTAAATTCTTTCTTAGGCGACAAGTTCAATTACGAAATGTTCTTAAAAATAGTCTGCATCGAAGAATCCGTTGCTAGATATTTCGAGTTACTTTTCCTGAGAACAATATGATTATTTTCATCGTCTTCATCCTTTTCAACCTATATGTCTTCTTCTCCCTCATCTTCTTAATCATCTTCATGCAACATTTCTTCTTTTTCTTCTTCTTCTTTGTGGATTTGTTATGTGATCCCTGAAAACCCTGGACTTGTGTGATCTTTTGGTCTAACTTATGTCGTATTTGTGATCTTCGGTAAAATTACACTTGCGGAGTTATTTCCATACTACGATTGCATGATCATGATGCTATTACTTTCATTCCTGTAATTTGACACGCTTGTGTTTTATCTTATTTGATTATTTCCGTTTTGCACATTGTTTAGATTAGTCTGATCAGTAAACGGAGCAGGATAATTCATCCCTGTAGCTGAGCAATCAGCCAAGATAATATACGACAGCATATACCGGAAGTTCTGGTTGCTAGGTGAGTATGTCAAAGACGATGAAATACCGATTTTCTCTAGATAACTTTTTATCAACCCATAAAACATAATTGCTTGCTTAGACTGTTTACTTGGGTTCAATAATTACGGATGAGGTATATCAAGAAACCGCACACCGATTGTACAGCTGCTATTGTAACCAGCAAGTTAATAGAATTAAACTCGGATAGGTCTTGTTTCGTCGTGTGGTTCAACAGAGCTTGAATTTTGTTTCTTTCTAATTCCAGTCATTTCTGCGATTAGCTAAACTGAGCAGCTAAGCAGTGAATCTAAGGAATCTTTGATGGAGAGAAGCTTAAATTGAGAATTTAGTTGTTTTGTGATCACGAAGTTAGTTGTAATCCGATGCAGAATCAAATGAGATCGCAAGGTTTCGACAGCTTCATCGAACTCAAAATAACGTAATTAACCGAAAAATTACTACTGCTATTATAAAATGTATTATTATTATTATTATTCGGGGCTCTGAGAGTTTGATTTAGGAGGCTCTCCTACTTGATTACCATTAATTTAAGGTTAAAATGGAAAGCCAATTTATCCAGCGATTTGGGGTGTCGCTGTTGGTTACAAAACTGTTTTAATTCCTGTAACCTACGCGACCCTTCTTAAAACTACATCTCTAAGCATCGTCTACTCACTGATGAGCATCTCCGTGCATGCCTTTAAGTCTTTTTGATTTGCATTATGTTAGTTATTGAGCAAATAATTATCTATCAATTCACTAAAATCTTGTAAACTACTTTTTAAATATCCAAACACAGAGCTGCACACAGTGAATAGGTCCTCTTCTGGTTCTTCACAGTAGACCATGGACTGATTGTTTTAGTTATTGTTTTTGTCTGTTGGTGTTTGGATGCAGCGATTTGACAGATGGAATTACTAATATTGATTGTTGAAGCTGTTTTTCTTCTACATGAATTACACTTTTGGAGGAATTTAGTTGAAACCCTAAGAGGATTGTTGTTGCTGTTAAGGGAGTTGAGGGTTATTTGGGGAGTATTAAATAGGTTCATTAAAAGCATTGAGTTTCTTTTTATCTCGTTCTTCGATTTGATTCAGTTAAATTGCTATGCTGGGTTGTAAATCTAGCATCACTTGCATCACGTGGACTTCAAAAACCTGGCTGCCAAAGGAAGTTATTAAAACCTCCACAGGGGATTGTTCGTCGCTGCTTTTTGGCTCAAAATATTCTTTGCTTTTTCGGAGAAGAAATGATTTTAAATCTCTTTGAATTGTAACATTTTATGGGATGTTTCTGTCTTGTGAAGGATTAATAGGTATGACGTCTCTTTATGGAGATTATTCGTTGATGTTGTTACTGACGGAGGTGCTTTCAATGATAAATTAGCTGATTTTACTCTTGAATTTTTCAGAATCATTGTCTTCACCAGTGAAATTGAAAAACATCTTTGCAGATTTATTGTAATCTAAAAATAAGGGAAAAGAGGTTAGTTCTCAAACAAGGAAAGTGCAAAGGAAACCCTCGATTTGGTGAATTAGAGAGTTGCTTGAGCTTTCTTCTTTTTTTGAGGAATAGTTTTCATAATTTTGGTATGAAATTACGTTTTTTCTTTGAAAATGTCTTTTTAAAATATTTACATTATTACCTGTTAATGAAGGATGCAAGGTAATTTTGTCGAATCTCATAATGACTATAGGTATTTAATGGAAGCTGTTAGTGATATTCAGCCATGTGTTGTTGTTGATCTTGCGGATAAATCGTTTTTAGGATTTGAAAAGCTGAAAGAGCTAAGAAAACGTAAATTATATTGAAATTGTTATGACAAGGAGACTCTAAAAGGAGTTAAATTCAAGAAGAGAGAGGATTATCACACATTAGCATACAGAAGCAATTATCTCTATCCAGAATGAATCAATGTTTAAGAGAAATGGCAGAATTGAGATCTAATTAATTGTAAAAAAATACAAATAAAAAAGAAATGTTAACATATTTTGATTTTCAAAGCATCATTCAATAGATTCTCATGATTTAAAGGATTCGCTTACTTGCCCGAAGGTAAAGAAGTAGAGGTATTGGCTTGAATTCGAAATATTCAAAGATGTCAGTGAAGAATCTAAATTCTGCATATTAATGATGTACAGACAAGTTTGAGCGATTTTGTAAAAAAATGCATAGTATCGAAATCTATATGAAGGTAAAAAATAGACTGCGAGCAGCGAGACTATCGAAAGTGTCACACCTGCAACTAATTCAAAGATCTAAATTGATAATTCTGTGTCTTGAAGTAGTCCAAGTCTACAGCATTGCATGAGAGCATCCACATAAAAGAACACCAACCGCTATGAGGAAGAAAAACAGATAATTATCAGAATAATATCAAATGCACTTTCATAAATACAGTCAAGACACCAAATCTATTTTATAATAATGATATTGTATGGTTCTGGTTTGATTCATACATATTTATTTCAGTTTTCAATCTTACTCTTCTGTGGTTTTGCTGTGAGAACAGTTTATGAAGAAGAGGATCATGCAGATGAAATGAGGCATACAAGTCATTCAACTTTTTAAGATAGCCCATCGATATACAATCAGTAGCTGGACCTTTTGGAAGAGAAGAAGAAGTTTACGGACACTTAAACCTTTATTATACGATAATATATTGTCTGTTTGTCCAGATATTTTTATGCAAAAATTGCGTATACTAGTTTATTTCTTTGGTTTGGTTTGGTAATTACTCCTCCAATTAGCTAGTATCATCTAAAATTAGGTATTTCTCTGCCTCATCGAACAAAGGTAATCCAACTTTTCTCTCCCAACCATCGCTTTATTGACTGATTTGATTCTGTTAATTAAGCAGTTTGATAAATTCGTAACACTGATGACACCTAACAAGAAAAACATAAAAGAAATAACACCAATCAAGGTAAAGATAAATATTTTAGTTTAAATAATCATAAATAGATAAAATACTCCAAATTGTAGATTCTCAGACATTTTCAAAGCAATCATATTGAGAAACATACAAATACAACAAAAAACAAGAATTAAAAGCAATTTTTTGCTGAACTTCTTTAATAATTCAAATTTAATTTAATGAATGATTGAACTTCAAGGAGTGCTTTCATTCAAAGCAGTTAGAACTTATGTGAATTCATCAAGTCTATCTGCACTAGAGAAGAATATGTCACATGTATTCTAAGGTTTGAGGAGAGAAATGAGAGATATTTTCTAGTTTGATTTGATTTAAAGTGCCAAATCACTTTTAACAAATGAAATGTTTTTGATTTGCATTTAGAAATCAGGTTTTCTGTTGAACACCTTCACATTTAAGTCAGATGCATTCGTGTTGCTATTTTTAATTGCTTTTTCATCTTGAGCTTACGAGTTTCCTTCAGCTGGAACAGAAGCAGAACCAGTATTTTCAAGATCATCATAGCAAATCAAAAAACAATCAGGTGTAATAATAACAGTAGATTGCTTAAAAGTATTCTTTGGAAACTCTCTTAGCACAGAGATTTTCTTCAATGCCAAGCCAGTGTCATCAAATGGAGGATATCTTGTTTCTCGAATCGCAGATCCAACCTCCTCGATTGACAATTCTACCTCAACTTAGATATTTTTGAGTTCTTATGTCTAATCAACACTCTACTCCTTGTTGAGTGAGGATGCTGATGAACTAACTTGTTCTGGAGATTTTTCTGGTTATTATTGTTGTTATTCTTTTATTGAGTTATTATCATTTTTCTCATTTTCAGTTTCTTCTTATGATTTATTTCCCTTTTGACTTTATTCCTCATTTTTCACAGACTCCTTCTCTTCAATCAACTAATCTTCTTTCCTCTCCTCTTCTTCTTTACTTTCTCCCTTTAATTCTTTAGATTCTTTCTATTCTTTTTCACTGATTCCCAATACCTTTTATTAAATTTCTTTTCCTAACAATTTCGCCAAATACAATTTATCTTCTGTCAACAATATCTTATTAGGCATGAGTGATTTCATCACATTCTCACTTGAATAATCCTATGACAGCAGCAATCCATTAACTTTACTGGAATAAATTGTTGGCACATTTTGATTAACGATAAATTATGCGTGCAATGCAGAAAAATGAGTTATTGCATTCTGCAGTGCTTTCGATCGTCTAATTTCCAATTACATAACACGATTCCATAATTCAATCACAGCATCACTGAATATTATCTGCCTATCTTTGAGTTACTCTGCTACTCTTAAAAATGAGTAGACACTCTTCAAAAAATCTTTACTAGATCTTTTCGTAATATTATTGTTAACTGCATAGAGATTCCTTAATTTCATGGATTTCTTAGCTGTTTTGTTATGTAACTCTGCTAGTTATCTGCGTAGTTCAATTAGATTCTACCTCAATGCCGCTATGGTCAATGCGAAACTTTCGCATTCTGGATTGATGATCGTATTGAAGACTTCTTTCTCGACGCGCGCAGTGAAAACATCTATGAAACTTTGCTTGGCTTTTTTTTCGTCCTCTAAAATAAGATATCCTTCTTCTATTTTAGAGTAGATTTGACTGTATATTTTAAGCGCAGGAACATTACCGCTCTTTGCATCGACTGCTGATGTTATGTGCTAGATGACTTAGCGCAGAAGTAAACTCACAGCTTGAATATTTTCTTGACTTTTTCTAGCTCGGTAGTCGACGTTTCCTAGGATGCTTTCTAGGATACTTCTTTAAGTATTCAAAGCAGCTAATCGCTCAGCATCCCATGCACGTAGCTTCTCAAACACATTAGTCTTACGGTTTTAAGCGGATTGCAACATCACTAATCTATCTTCAAGTGCTTCTTGCTTTTAACTTGCTTTCTTTTGCTGTAATTCTAAATTAAGAAGGTTTGTTTTAGATGAACTGGTAGTGGCACTACTACTTTTCTTGAACATGCCTGACATGAAAGACCCTAGGGATGAAGAATTACTTCCCTTGGTGCTTTTTATGTTATTTGCTGTTGATGAAGTTAACTCAGACCTATTGTTACTATCGAAGTTTTTCTTTTTCTCCGCTGTTTAGATGCTCGATGGAGACTCCTTTGATTCTTCAATTTCTTCTTGATTATTGTTGGCATCATTTTGTGCATGAACTGGATTTAACTTTTCAGCTTTCTCAAGGGAATCCTTACGTTTTGCTTCAATCTTACTCATTTTTTACAAAAATAATATAATAAGTCTTGTTGCTGTACTTTTTTTGGAAATAAAAGAAATAAGGAGATTAAAATTAATATTGTATTTTTTAGGGTGAGGGGGGATTCTTAGAGGAAATATCCCTTTAAATTAACTTTCTCTAAGGCCTTTTTTTCTCTTTCAATCATATTAACAGGCATTTCCTCTCTTTTTTAATATTTTTAGTTCCTTTTTACTCAATCAACTGAATTATTTATTTTGTATAACTTTACTTGTTATCTTCCTTTCAACTATCATGTATTTTATAATGAGTCACAAATAATCCTCACTCATTAATATTTTTTTATTGATATTATGACTTCCATTCAATTTTTAACAAAGTTATCATCACTATGTGCATTTAGTTTTCTAAAAACTCCTTCAGAAATCTTCGCATTTCTTGTATTTTTGAAGATTTTTATATCAGTCTTCTTCAGATTGTTTATGCTCTTCACCATTGAAATCTTCTTATCTTTCTTCATCTTCATCAAAATTTTCATTTGTAACGTCATCCTCTTTGTTCGACTCAGTAAGCAGCAAAACAGTCGGTTTGCATGAGAATTCTAGGTAAATTTTGTAAGACCAAAACAAAAGCGATTATTAAAAAAATAAAGAATTTTAGGGATATTCCCATCTAAGCTCTTTACCTTTCAAATTGAATTCAGGATGCTTTAATTTGAGATGCTGCTGCAACGACCCTTCTGATCTATTTAATTATTATTACCATTTTCATTCAACTTTTCAATTAATAAATTCAATTTAAATCAATCACATACCCATATTATTTCTAGCATGTTTCAATGGGACAACAATATCTTCGTTCGATCTGAGAAGCAGATCTCCTATGTCTTCTTTTTTTATCTTCAAAGTGCGAACTGTGCTTACCATTGGTGGAATTGCTGTTGATAGTATTTGCATTAATGCTGTTGTAGTCAGAACTGTTTTTCTGGAAAAAAATTGTATTATTATCCATCATTATGGACCAGTCAGTTATTTCACAACTACTTACCTCAAGTCTGTAGATCTTCGCAGTCAAATCCATTTTCTCTTGTAACATGTCTTTGAGCTTGATAGTTCAAAATGGAAATAATTTAAAAAACAATAAGAAGGAAAAATAATTTAGAAACTGGGAGAAAATCTTAAAAAAAAGTGATAATTAATAATAATAATAAGCAATAATTCTACTTGAGTTGTGAGCAAGACATTCGCTAGATAGAGTCTGCAAGACTCATGGAAGTAATTCACAGAATCATCTTATTCTAATGAAGAAATGAAGGAAAAAAGAATCAGAATCTTGCTGCTAATTTTTCTGATTGTTACAAAATATCCTCGATGGATCAAGATCGACAGGTAGATGATCGACGTTATTCATTGGATATATCTAATCCTATTTGTGTGTTTTATTGCAGTTCTCAGAGTTTACTCCAGTATCTGCAGCGCCATGCTCTTCTGTCATTTCTTCTAAGTAATCAATTTAGTTATAATCGCAAACAGAAATAATATTCTTTTATGAAAAAAAAATGTGAAATTCTGTAGATATTTACTGATGAGATCAATGGGTTAGGAGATTATCCTCTTCTTCCTCTTTTTTGTTTGATTGTTTTTTTGTTACGATTTGATTAAATCAATTGATATTTTTTTTTTCTACTTTGCAAATAATTACATACAATTGCGTCTGCTCTTCTTCTTTTTTCTCTATTGATTTACCAAAATGAAAGCCAGTAGATTTTGAGATGTATTGCCAGGGGGTTTTTTATTATTTTTTTTTCGTTTTTCATGATAATTATTTTTGAATTATTAATACAATCAAGACAATATTTTTCTATGCAAAAATAAGAGATTAAAAACTTAAGAAAACAGAGAGAGAGATAGATCTCTTTTGGCTTAATTGATTAATTAGATACATAAACACTTCAAGAAATAAGTTAAAAAAACATCCAGAAAAGATTATGCAAGAAACTAAAAAAGGTTAGATGGCTTAGGAAACAAATGAGCTAAATGAAATGGACGAATTGAGCAGTGGAGAATTAGATGATATATATAATCTCATGGTAAATGATGATTAAATTCCAGGGGCAGGTGCAAAAGCGACAACAAAGACAACTTAAGCAGCTAAAACACCTAATCCTGGAGCTTCCAAATCAACTGCTCCTATTCTACCTTCCAAATAGGAAATCCAATAATCTTCTAAGAAAAGCATAGTCGAGGAAGCTTTAGGTGTATCGGAAGAAGATAAACTCTTCTAAAGTGACCCTTTGGAAGCAGTGAATCGATAGGAGATGACAAGTGTTGCTGTTCCATCAAAACCTGGTGATAAATGGGAATAAGAATATCCTCATATTTTTGGAACCCAAGCGAATATGTTGCAATCTTATCATATCAAAACAATTAATTTTTCTCGCATTGATTATATCAGTGTGTATTTCAGACAGCCTGAACGAAGGAGGAAAATTCTTATCATCAAAGTAATAGATTTATTTCGAGTTTTAGGAAGATATTGAGATGTCATAACCATAAATTTAAGGAAATTTCTGTTTTTATCTTGAGAATTGTTTTCGATAATATTATTTGAAGTTCACTCAGAAATAACACTATCCAAGTCAAATATTAACATGAATCCCTCTTAAACTTCCATTTGAAGATTAAATTGATTTGCTTTTGTCTTCTCTTTAAGGTAAGTAAAGACAATAGAGTCATGCTCGGCTGCGGTTAAGGTGAGGTGCTTATTTTTAGCCGAAAAGAAAAAGATCCTTTGGTGCTTTTCGCTCCAGGAAACGGTGCAGTCACGGCATTAGATATCAACGAGCAATTTGCATTAGTAGGCTACAGTGAAGGTGGAGTGTGCTTATTTAACTTGCTCAAATGCTAGCTGATAAACGAGCAAAAGCAACTTCATGATTCTATTGTTTTTTCAGTTTTCCTCTATCCAAGTATTTCTGATTCCTTGTAGGACATAACATATTTATCCTCTGGTGAAAGCGAGCTTCTGCTGACATCGTTCTCTAAGGGATTGTTCTCTGGGTTCAAACCGAAATCGGATAATTATCCTGAACTTTTTGCATAAAATGATATGATCTAAATCTACAATAAAATCCATGGAAAAGATAAAAAAAATGGAATCATCCCTTAAGCCGATACACTACTTCGCTGTGTGTTCATCTGTAAGAGATAGATCGTAACTGTAGATGACAAACAAGTGATATTAGAAGCTTTTGTAACACTAAATTCAGTTATTGTAATAGCTAGCAGTTAAAATACAAAACCTATGATTGTGTTATACAAAACAAGAAGCGAGTGGTTCAAGAATAATGAGCTCACTTAAAAGCTCGACTAGAACAGCAATGATATTGAAATGATAGCGAATATTGATTTTCAAAAGAATATCTTGCTGATTGCTTGGGGTTCTTCGATTCTTGTGACATAGCTTTTACTTTCTTTTAAGACAATCAACTAAGAAAATTACGTTCTAACATCAGAGGCAAATCCTTAGCGATTTTATTCAAATCAGACGGTGATTCTTCATTGCGGATTCATTCGAGCAAGCACTTTATTTGTCTTGGATAACTAAAATACCTGCCATATTTTGAATTACAAGAAATTCTCCAAAGACCCATATGTTTTTGATAAAAACCCTGAATAAAGTATGCAGACACATGTGTTTAAATCTTATAATATCCAGTAGCTTACTAAGTCAACAGTACTGAAACTCACCTCTACCACCATAAGGTCATATGCGCAGTCAGTCAATCTTGTCGATGAAAAAGTAAAACACAAACACACAAAATAAATTCAAATTCAAATCAGGAAAATGTTATTTTTGTTCTGGTATTATTGTTAATGTAATATCTTCAAATTAGATCTATGTGCTATCCGCAGCAAGGCATATTGAAAAGGATACTAAAACACCTGGTGTCTTGGAAGAGGTGGAAATTCAAGAAGGAGAGATTCTGAAATGGAAATATTAACTTGACATAAAATTTGAGCAAAACAGCAAAGAGATATAAAGCTAATTCTTGACATTCGAGTTGTGCTTGCAGATCTTCGATGGGTCCAATCATAGTTTTGGTGATGTCTCCACATTCAAAACTGATCTGAGTGTAATATTACACAGAAATCACTGAGAATTATTCAAATAAAAAAAACATTTATTTATTCAACTTTGTTTTTTGTAGAAATTCATCTGTGAAAAAGTCAGCCAATGTATGAAGAGTCATTACCAAGGGTAAAAGCAGCTCAGCAAGCAAACCATGGAAATACGAGAAGGGTAGATCCTCATGAGATTCATGAAATATCTTGTGATGACCAATAATTTCAATTATCTTTTCGGAGAATTTCGCTAATTATCTTATGAATTCGGTTTATCCAAAGCGTTTTTCTTCGATTCGTTACGTCCGTTTATTGAGAAAGGGCTGATTGCCACCATTTCATCATAAGAAGCCTATAAAGAATTATTTGATCATTTTCAAGAAAGAAGGTAAATAGATGTAGTTCACAGACTTATCCTCGAACTAAACAGATAAAAGCAAGATTTTTCATTTATCCTTGAGTCAGCTAAAGATGAGCTCATGATCACCCCATATATTTACATACGAACATAAATAAATCAAGATTTCTTGACGCCCCTACGCAAAATGATGTCTTATTACTAGACTCTACCTTCTGCTTCTCCATTATTGCTCTTCACACTGTCAAAGAACTACATGGGACTCAAGATACTATGGTTCATCAGGAATTCTCTTTCTGGGCTATTATTTCCAGGGGATCAAATGGATACAACAGTCTGGGAGAATGTAATTTAATTTTAAATAATGTGTTTTTGTTTATTTTTGATTTTTTTGTTAAAAAAGGCTGTGAATTCGATGTTTGAATGGTTATTTTTAGGTAAAGATAACTTAGTTGAGTTACTTAGAATCGATCCTGATTTGACATTTTAAAATCTGCTTATGTTCTTTCGAGGTTATTCTAGCTAAATCATAGCCTCACAGGCTCCAAATCTTGTATAAAAAATTATTACCTAATCTTAAATCCCAAAATCTACTGCAGCTCCGATGTCTCAATCTCTAAAAACACTTATTTTCTAGAAAATCTTCCAGTGCTTGAAAATCAACAATCTCCCATAAGAATCCTGGGAATACCTTTATTTATTCATGGCTGAGATCAAAGACAATGATTTATAAGTCAACGAAGCACAATCATTTGATGCTTCTGTGTTTTTACTCGACAACCCGCGAGCGCATCTGTTTAAAAACAAAAACTTAATTCTTGAAATTGAAGGTAAATGTCGCTAGATAATAAAACTTATTGAGCCATTCATAACCTCTCCAAAGATCGATTTAATTCTTTAAAAATCCTTGCTTTCACCGTTCTTAGAAGTGTCTTCATTTATTTATAAATCTCGAGGAAATATTTCATCTGCTTTGAAACTCTATGTGGAAGCATCCTCACCTGAAATTCGTTAAAAAGTATTTGGCTTTCTTAAAGATGTATTTGATTCATAACCTGTTGAGAGCCATGCATCAATAGCCAAGGATATGCTAGCTAATATTTCAAAATTACTTGAAATTGATGCGTCTAAAACAAAAATTCTTCTTGAAAGCAGGAAAATTTATGATATTCATGCATTAGTTGATTCCCTCAGATCGAATGAATAAATTACGTATCTGTTATTGAAAGATTATTTCAATGAATAGCGGAAAACAGCAACGGAAGAGCCTTTAAGTGTGGAACCTAAAGAAATGTAGATTTATTAACTTTTCATTAAGCTGCTAGTTAAATTTTAGCCATCACAAGTCGTACCAGAACTTAAGACACGTAGCTTTGCACAAAACGAGATTCTTCAAGTTGTCTAGGAAGAGGATCATCTCTAAGGGTAGGCGTATATTCTAGGGTGCATTGGAAAAGTCAAGGAAGCATTGTAAATATACTTGAAATTAGTGAATATCTAGTTGATCAAGAAAAATGAAGAAATAGCGAGGAGAGAGTTTCATTTAGGGATTTACTTGCTCATCAAAACGAACTGCAGAGGCAATGAAGAAAGTGAAGTAAGTTTATTTATTGTTATAAGCTGGAAAAAGCTCTTTCAGAGTAACTTTTCCTAGTTTAGATTAACTTTTTGTATTTTTTTCACCTAGGATAATTGGTTTCTTTGGGTGACTGGGCTTCAGAAAATGGAGCAGAAACTATCTCCGTAAATGAAAGAAGTTCTTAAGCATCTTGAAGAAGAGAGTTTCGATGATCTTATTCATAATGTATAGATTAAATCCATCCTTGAAAATAAGGATTTGCTTCCAGCTCTTGGTGGTGGATCTGCTCCACTAAACAGTGGGGCTTCTGGGAATGTTCCTAAATCGCTGCAGACTCTTTAGACTTTATTGAAGAGCTATTAATTCGAGCAAAAGATATTTAATTGCTCATTTGACATTTGTAACTCATAATGCAGTCGTCTAGAGTTTCTTTATCTTCGTACATTAGTATGGAAATTAACATTATCTTCATTTGCATTTTTAGGAGAGGAAGTTAATCATTTTTTTTTGCAATTTTTTTAGAAAAAAAGTATTAGGATTAGCAAATTATGTATTAACTGTGGAGACTATCCAAAAGAAGGCATAGCTAATTTCATTTGTGGCCATGGTTACTGTCAAAAATGCTCAAAGGGGTATTGCTCAGTTTGCTATGAAGCAATGAATTAAAATCTCTCAAGTAAAAAGAAAAACTAAAAATAATAAAATTATTGCAGAACAATCATATTTCTTGATGAAATATGGCATTTTTTTTGACGAATTTATTATTTAAAATAGTGGATATGTTAGACGAATCATTAAGAAAATAAGTAAAAGCTCATGAGGATCTCATGAAAAAGAAAAAACTTGAAGAAGAGGAGGCTGAGAGAAAAAAATAGAAAGAATTAGCTGGAAATCCTTAAGGTTATGAATAACGGATTGAGTTTGAAGCAAGAAAGAAGCAAATTTAAATTGAAGAATAAAAGAAGAAAAAGCAAGAAGAAGTATCAAAATTAAAGTTAGATAGGTAACTTAGAAAACTGAAATAATTCGAAGAAAAGAAAAAAGATCTCAAAACATATGCAGCAGCAGACACAAATAACAATGCACCTGTCTAGTTTGGTGTCAATAGATATTGACATTGCTGAGGTTTTTTAGCGCTTTGGCTCCAAAGAATTTAATGGAATTTTTTCCATCTTAGCTGGTTTGTTGTTGGTCATAGAGTTCCTTACGTTTATCGGAGATTTCTCTGTTTTAATTTGCAAGCAAAAATCGTTTATTTTCTTGTGAATTAATATGAAAAATAATGAAAAATAATTGTTTGTTGTTTACTTAGGATTGATCTCAGCATATTGGTTTTAAATACCAGCTATGGGAGTAGTTATCTGCCCATTTCTGGATAACATTCCTGGGTTATTGTTCTTGTTGAAATCGGGATATTAGGCTTTTAATGGCAGGAGAAATTTGGGTCCTAAATTTTGAGTGGATTAAGATGGATTCAGGACTTCATTAGGATTAACTTGTTTGAGATTACTTATTTCATTCTAGAGTCGATTTCCTTAGGCTGATTGACTTCGTAGAGGGGCATTTGAGTAAAGATAGTTATCTCGTTTAGATTGGTAGAGGATTTTCCCTTTTAGGAATGGATTGTTATTGAGAAATCCTGGAAACAAAATACAAAAAAAATTACAAGGATAACTGAATTGGATAAAAAATAAGATTTTTATGGGTAATTTTGGGTTTATTTTCTATAAAACTATTACCTGTTCCATTTCCATATTCTGCATTCGATGTAAGTTTCAGCTTTCCTTGATTGAGTATCATGCGACCTCTGGAAGAAAGATTCGTGCGGACTTCATTCCTCTAAACTAGTTGCTCATTTCCTGTCTATTATCCTATTTCTTAATTTTGAGATTAAAAAAACTATTGTTGCCCTCTGGGAGTTGGCTTTGGATATTATGCAGGGATAGGATCACTAGTTGGAGCAATATTACTGGTTTCTTTAACAAATGGCTGCTTTGATTTGAGTGAATACCTGTTTTAAACCAACATTTCATCATTTAGTGAAGAATTTAGTAAGTTTCTTCCATTTTTTTCTTTGAGTTATCTCAGCACTCCGGATCCATTCTTTTCATTCAAGCTAGGGTTCTGTAGATGATAAATATATGGATTTTGTTCATTATCCTTGGCAATATTATTCTAAGGAGGAATGTCTTATGGGATTGCTTGATTTTCTCCAAAATTAGGTTCCAACTTTTGCACCACAGGAGGAAGAGAAGAATTCTACAATTATGCTTAGGAATTATTACCCTAAACTACCTATTCCTATTATTATTAGTTATTTTCAAGAGATTGATGATTCTTGGAGTTTTGGATAGGGTCATTCTGATTCAACTATGCCTTTATTTGAGAAAATAAAACATCATCTGGACCGTAGTTTCTATTTTAGGAAAATATTGGATTATTTCGTAGAGCTACAGCCTGCTGGTTAATGTAATTATCTCCTCCTCCAACTTAGAATCCATCAGAAGATACATTTCCAAGATTTCTGCCAATATTCGTGTCTTTTTGTTGAGTCTCTGACAGCACAAATGAATCAGGCGAGCGATTAGTTGCTAGAAGCTTTGTTTAAAAGATATTGTGAGCTTCAAGATGTCTCTCCATTTTTTCACGAATTTTAGCCATCTCCATTGATTTATCAGCTTACATGGGAGTATTAATCAAAGGTTTATATAGATTTTGAGATCCAGTGCTATTTTTTTCAAGAAATTTCAAGAACAAAAAACGTAAAATTTCCTATGTAATTTACTAATAATATCGTGTTTAAATGAAATCAAAATTATTTTTACTTGATGTAAGACGGATAGGAAAAGATGTTTTGCTCTTTCAATTAGCTTGTGGGATTGATATTTTTGACTCGTTGTCTCTCGATTATCTATTATCCTTCAGACAAACCTTATCCAAAGTTGTTACCAGTTTTTGCCTGCTTTCTTTCAAAAACAGCAGATTATGTGTATCCACTGTTTGTAGCTAGTCTAGAACTTTATGACATTTATATCGGATCTCTGAAGATGAGCCCAGAGGAGTTTGGAATCGCCCTGTTTAATGGTTAAACGTTATCTCCGAAGATTGGACTCTTGATTGTAGACCTTAAGGATGAAAAATAATAAGAATAGTAGAAATGTTTATTATTTTTTTAAATACAAGATATTTCAATGTAATTCGCTATTTTACTTAGATGGATCGTAACTTGGGCCACTGTTGTATTGATTAGTATCATATCCGCCCCATACATGCTTTGTATACTTTCGTGGCTGAGCACCTGCAATCAAAATAAATGTCAAAAATGATTATTTCTTCCCTAATGTTTATCCTCCGCAAAATGATCATAAAATATGCACAAACTATTGTAGTTTTCCAATAGAACTACCTTCCCTCTCTTTATTAAAACAATTCCTTACCTTCGATATCCTTAGTGGACAACGCTCTATCTCCGCCAAACAACCTCAAGTGAGATTCATTGATTCCACCAAATATGTTATTGTATGAACTGCTGGTACCAAACATCTTATTTTTTTCTTGATTTATCTTTTTTTCTGTGTGTTTTTCTTTCTCTAATTATGTATTCCACAATGATTAATGAATGCTACAATGGAGTTTTATTTTTTACACCCCCTCCTCTCCCTTCTACTTTTCCCCACAAAGAATCTACCCACTAACATATTCAAATGTAATTCACAGTTACCTGAAGAACGAAAAGCCAAATATCTTCTATTTAAAAAATCTAGCACACTCCTTTTGTTTTAAGAGAAGTTTCTTCGGGGGGGGGGGGGGGGAATTTGACGTTTTGTGTCTGCAGTTTCATTATTCTCCTCATCATTTGAAGGATAGTCTTTTGGTCAATAATTTATTTAGCATTTGCTATTTTTGAGTTGTATTTCAAAACTCGTTCCTCATACAAATAGAAAACCAATATTTTTTTTAAAAGATAATTAACAACAAAAAAATATACTTTTTTATTTAAGTAAACAGGAAACGGACACACTCTGTGAGGGAATTGTTTTTTTGGAAGAAGAAAAAAAGGAGAGAGAGAAAATGGTTTGTGATATGAATGGCTCTATTTGAGATAGAGAAAACAAATTAAGACTAGCAGTAATGTTCTCAAATGTTCAAGGATTTGCTTGATATTTTTATTTGTCTATGAAATTCAGAATGATGGAAGGAAATATTCCAATAAATAAACATCGATCTCCTTTCTCCAAATTGAAAAAACCAGTGTAATTATTTATTATCTTTGAGAAGCACAACGAAAACGAATTTCAAGAACAGTTTTTACAATCTGAAAATATTCAAAAATGATTAATAATAAACTCTTTAAACTCTTCTGTTCTAGTGAGAGACACTGACTCAAGCAAGTAAATTTATTATTAAGGTTTGTCAGATCTATGAATGTTGATCAAATAAAATTAACAAACTTAAAAGATTTGCTAGGAAAATATTGTCACACAAGAAAATAACAGAGAAAAAGGCTAATGAAGACTAATAACAATGCAGTGGCTTCTAATGAAGGTTTCTAGTAGCCATAATAATACTCGATCCAACTGCAGAACCAACCTGACTCATAATAGCCCCTGTAATCCTAAGACAAATCACTTGAAGATGACTACAATGATATCTAGTTGTAAGATTTGGAATCAACCATAGCGTAGCTCCAGAAGATATCTGAAAATCCCTCAACAAATGCCCGCATGAGTTCAAACGAATGTTCTAATCAGCTATTAATCCTCCTAGAGAAATATTCTAAAATCGAGTAAATGGTTTCCAACGATCAAGAATCAATTAATCAGCTTATCAAGGACCATTTGCAATTGCAGCAAAATCTCTAAACTGAGTATGTTTCCTATCAAAACGTCATAGCACAAGGAAAACATGACATAATTTAGATTTCATTGGTGAACAAGCAAGCACTGTTGTATTAAACCAAAGGAGCATAGGCGACAATAGGGAAATAAAATGAAGCTGAGAATCTATCCAAAGAAATAGTTGCAATTTAGAGGGAACTTTAAAATGTCAATCAGCGCGTTCGTGAAAAAGTTCTTCTTGAAAAGACTCTTGAGGAGTAGAATATGCGGTTTACAAGCACTGTATGAGAGAAGGGGGATATATTTTACAGTTATTTGAAAAACTAAAGATATTTTGTTTGGTGTTTTGTCATAGATTGAAGAGTTTAAGAATGACTAAGGCGAGCAAAAAGAAGGAGTAGAAAGGTTTAGATAAAGTATTTAGCAAGGAGAAAATGAAATAAAGTTAGTTAAAAAGGAGTAATTGGATATGCAGAGGAAACTAGAATTCTAGAGAAAAAATAGAATTGAGAAAAAGTAGAAAACAGTTTAGTTCAATAACGCTAGGGAAGTGGTTATTGCTGAGTTGAAAAATGAAAAGAAGATGTTGCAACTAAGCTAGAGAAAATATGAGGGACTTACGTTAGGATTGTAGAGTTTGGAGTAAGAGATTGAAAGGACGAATGAGCATCTTGAGTAGATTAGATAAGTCAATGAAGATACTAAAAAATAAGTTTAGTTTTTTAGTTCAAGTACAGTAACAATGGGGAGTTAGAATTAAGGAGATGAAGAAGAAGAATAGCAGGAGGTTAGAGAATTAGAAAGCTTATTGGAAGATTAGAGTAATGTAATTTCAGGGAATTAAGCAATGATTGGCTAGAAAGAAGGTGAAAAAGAAATGCTTGAAGGGCATCTTAGTTAACTAAGTGTGTTTGCGTAGAAATATTTGGAAAGGTTAGAATAGGAATCAAAGTAACAAGAGTTAGTTGAATAATAACAGTAGTAGTAGTAGTAGTAGATGGAGGAGTAGGAAGAGTAGGAAAATGAAGAATTATTGTAGAGGTAAGAGGAAGAAGAAGATTAGGAGTAGTAATACCAATTCTCAAAGAATGGGATTTAGCAGGAAATATACGAGTTGCAATGTGGAGTATAAGTTGCTGAGGAAGTTCAGGAAGACTCAAATATTGCAGTAGTAAAAGATGAAGAGTAAGGTATTCATGACGAAAATATTCACAATATTCATGCTGAAAACAACTGGAATGAAGGGATGGAATTGGCTTAAAGTTAAAATGAATAGTCAGAGTAAATATCACCAGCTTTGGATGTTGGTAGATTCAATGCGGAGTAATCACTCAGCTCAAAGCAATCAACAACACGTTATTGTTCTTCAAGTGATCATCAGATTTCTCTTAAATCTCAGCCTCTTCAAGATACTAATCAACAGTCAGACAAGTAAATTTAAATCCTTTTTTCAAGAATTATGGTTTATCTTGTTTTTTTTTAATTTAAAAATGTTTGTTTAATCTAGAAAACCTTCCAATGAAAACAGTTAGATTCCTCAAGGAAAATTAGAAGAATAACAGCAAGACGAATGTGAGTTAAGCTCAAAAGAAAAGGAGGAAAAGATAGAGGGATAGGAATGTGAATAGAAAATAGAAAATAACAGTAGATAAGAATAATATGGAGATGTAAATAATCTTTAATCGACTATTCAAGCCAATCTTGATAGTCTTCAAGGTGAAGTTGATGCTCCATCTGACACAAAGAGAATAAGTGGTTAGAAATAGGCCTAAGAGGAAGAACTAAACATCTAAGGAATCGATCAAGAGTAACATCACATTTTCGAATAAACTGGTTCATTTGGCGGTCACGTTAATGAAAATTTTGAAGAAAGCCCAGTGAAGGAGCAAAACTACTCCCCTTTTGTTGGATTAAGTGACAATAGTGAGTTAGATTCGGAACAATAATAGATTGCTAATGAATTCAGTAAAGGTGATATTCAAGTGAGCTCGACGATCTAATTAGCTGAATTTATTAGACAGCAAGAAGAAAAGGAAAAGAGAGAGAAAAACAAAAACAATAACAACAACAATGACAATCAAGGATCAACACCTTCTGATTCTTCCAAAGTGTTATCGCAAGAACACAAACGGATTATGGCGTAAATCAGTATTCCAGGGATGGGATACTAAAAAATATTCAACAATATTAAAAACTCTATGCAGAAAAGTGATTTGCTTGAATAGAAATCGAATGGTTAGCTTCTGTAGCAGAATTAACAACTGAATGAATAAAAATGAGATATTTTTTTGTGTGGTTTTATATGCTTGTTGGTAATTGTATTTGATCACTTAAGTGCTGGTTGAAGCAAAGCAGCTGAGGATAAACGAGAAGAGTATCATGGTAGTTTATGTGTGTTATTTTTTTTATTTTAAGAATTATGAATTTGGGTGTCTTCATTACTTCGAATAAAGCAATAAATGTTACATAAAGAATCTGAGATAATTTCTCAAAATGAGTTTTGAGCTAAGATTGTGTTTAGTGAGCAAAAGACAGGCAAATTTAATGAAATTTTAAGAATGAAAAAAATATTTTTGTAGGAGGAATACTTAGGGTATTGTAGAGGAAAACTATTAATTTGGGAAAGAAGGAAATGATAATAATTAGGGTAATGGATTTATAAGAAAAAACTATTCGATGGAAAGGAACTTTCACAATATGAGATGATCTTGAGAAACTAAATCAAGAGAAACTATTGAAGTCTTTTTAATCAATGAAGAGAGAGAAAAATATTTATTATTTTTTTTCTATAAAAATTAAGGGCATTTTTTATTCAGGTTTCTCGGAAAGAAAAAAAATACATTTCAGGAGAATCTTGTGAGGTTTGGTGGGATTGTTACTATCTAAAGTTAATTTTGATTGTGCGATGCATCGGAATGAAGTTTGGGTTTGCGGAATATCTGGAAAAGCAAAGCAACAATATGAGAAAGCTGTTCTACGACATGAGCAAGCACAGAGAAGAGAAGGAGATATTGGAATTCTTGAGGGAGTTCGAGGAGAATGTGAATGAGCACATCACAGAAAAGAGCGTCAGGGATATGACCTTCGGCAATCTCGTGCGTTTGGCCCTAACAGGTTCGGCCCAAACATGCTCCTCCTCACACACCTAGCCAAGGAGGAATTGCTCCTCGAAAAACTTCGAAGCAAAGCAAACTGCCGCAAAATCATCACCACTACTGCCAGCAGCGACCAGTCAAAGGGCAAAGATTTCATAGAAGAGAAGGCTTCCTTCACACCATCCTCCAGCATTTTCAATGAAGCTCAGCGCCTTCAAGAAGTAAATACCTGTGCATGTTGGCTGTGAGTGTGAGTGATTGCTGTTTAAGGGACATCTGAGAGGAAAATGCAGGGAGGGATACCTTTATGGACGTTGATTCTTTTGATTTCAAACAGTTGGAGCAGCATCGAGCAGCAGTACAAGATGACTCCGAAAGAAATCCAGAATTCGATTATCCAGGGGTTCGATATGGCAGTGCAGGCGGGCCCGCTCTGCCTCGAGCAGATGATGGGAGTCATCTACATCGTGGAAGACATCAACGTCGTCGAAGACGTTCGCACTGCCGCTTTGGCAGACGGCGATGAGGATCCCCCGAAGAAGGAAAGCGAGTAAAAGAGGATCTCTGGGGAAACAAACACCGGCCCTCATTTTCAAGATGATGGAGGGAGAGAAGAAGGACAGCAACAGCAAGAACAACAACAACCGTAACAAGAAGAAGAGTCGAAGGAAGGCTCTGTCTCAGACACTGCAAGTCAGATCAATTTTCATCATTTTTTTCTTCACACACACATACATGCATACTTGCTTTACTTACTTATTTATCTACACACTCGCTTGCTTGCTTGCTTGGTTGCTTACGAATCTGACAACAACAAAAACAAAAACGAACTGCAGGTACCGGTGTCCGCGTCGTCGCGAAGGACCCGTTCGGCCCACTGAACGGCCAGATCATAGCCACGATGAAGGACTCCTGCTTCGAGTGCTTCCTGGGAGCGCAGCCGAGAATCGTGGAGGGCATGTACATGTGCTACGTGCAGACGCAGCAGGAGAACTACGGGAAGTCGTTCGAGGTGCTGAACAAGAAGCGCGCGCGGATCCTCGAGGAGGAGCTGCAGGAGAGCTCGAACATCTTCCTGATCAAGGCGCACCTGCCCGTCTGCGAGTCGCTCGACTTCTACAACCAGATGCAGGACAACACCTCCGGCCGAATCAACTCGCAGCTGCTGTTCGACACCTGGAAGA
>Ga0302271_10000661_pt1 | contig 33710 bp, 24 predicted proteins | sample III_Bog_N1_1_FD_198767 | JGI IMG/M metagenome (GOLD analysis project Ga0302271, IMG submission 198767) | Peat permafrost microbial communities from Stordalen Mire near Abisko, Sweden - III_Bog_N1_1 | ecosystem: Environmental > Terrestrial > Soil > Wetlands > Peat | place: Sweden: Abisko... | reverse complement strand
AGCGAAATCACTGCTCAGAAGGAATTATTTACGAAGCTAAAGAATCGCCAAGCCTATGAAATTAGCATGCAACAGAGGATCTTTTTTAGATAGGAGAGTATCCCATAGTCGAAGAGTTGAAGATAAAGAGAATTCCTAAGCGAACAACAAAAGAAGCCAACGAAGTGAATAAAACTAAGGATTTATATTTAATTTCGTGAAATGAAACCAAAGATCGTTATCATAAGCCTTCAGATATCTTTAGAATTCTTCACATTTATATTTGATGCCTTAAGAGAACCCATCAACTTCTCTAATAAACCGATCCTTAAGAATCCCCATTATTCTTAAGAAACAGAAAAAAGAATCTGCTTCAATTTATGTATCGAAATTAGATCTCTCCTGGAAGAAGGACAAAGTTGAAATTCAATGAGGATAACATTCACTCAAATAAATCTAACTGCTTGTAATATTTTTCAAAATATCCTAAAGTAGTATTATTCATATTTCTTTCAATAATAAATAAATACCTACAAGCTGAAATACAATATGCTCCTTTTAAATGTAGTTTATTCTTAATATTACACATCATTTTGGTGAAGACAAAACCACTCCTACAAATCAGATTCACTCATAATTATTTTACTGAAAAGACTACAACTTCACATTCAATAGAAGAATAATCATTTTAAAAAATGTTTCTTTTATCCAATCTTATTTAACTCCCTCTCAAAATAGAATACCTTTAGATTCGATTTAGAAAGTGCTCTATTTATTTTCTTCTTGGGAATTATTAGCTTTCTTATGGAATTATAAAAAAAAATAAGCCATGTTTGCATTATCTGGGAATTAACATATTCATTATTAATTGGTGATATTCCACAGACAACAAATTTTAACCACAAGAACTATGATAATCTGATGAGTTTCCATCAGACAGATTATTAATTAAAGCCAAAAACTTACAAAATATAAAGTTAGTCCTCATTGTATGGAAATCTGTTGACTTCTATTATTTCTATTTTTCTCTTAACTACTATCAAGAAATAATAATATTTTTCATAAAAGCTTCCTTGAAAACATGGCCATCTTGCAAGATACGGATTGCAGCCATTGCGATGTTTCTTGCATCGTGAAGCCCAATGTGTGAATGACCTACTTACTTGAGCTGTAGGAGCTCGATGATGTGTGCAAGGGATTTAACCTTTTGACCATAGATTTTCTCAAATGCTTCTTTCAGGTTGATATATTTCAAAAGAGAAGGCACTCTAACTTCTAGCTACTTGAGATTTATTTCACTTCGGAGATATACTGCATCAGAGTCACAGTCAAAAAGAAAGCAAGCTGTCTTATTATCAATATATTCTCTCAGTTGATTCTCTACTGTTTTTAGTACTTCCTGTAAGATAGGAGCTTAGTCTACATCGTTTTGCTCAATGAAGGTGAGATTCTTTATGATTTATGTCAAACGAGGGTGATATGTGGGTTTCACAAAAGAGACAAACTCATTTACAATCTGGAAAGTCTTGGCATCTATTAAAACTAACGCAAACTCGATTATCTCGTTGAGTACAAACCCTTTATTTCCACTGTTGCACTCAAAATCAGCAGCAATCAGATAGTCTACTATTACTTCAGCTAAAAGAAGAACAAAAAGGACTTGATTATAAAGAATAAAAAGCGCTTGCTTTACTTCCTTAAATCCCTTCATGTTGAATAGGTGGAATGATTGACATCATGAACAAATTGAAGAAGCAAGCACCAGAAAAACAGTATTCAATTTGAAATATTGTGCGGAAATCAATTATTATCAAATTTCAACTTCTATTTAAACTGAAATATTCAGCTAACCTGGCTGAATTTGAGTGTAGCTTAATAATATGCCAACAAAACCTTTCGTTTTAATTTAAATCAAGATATCAATTCTCAGTAAGTATTTGATTATTGTTCTTTTCGTTTATTTAAAATCATTACTCCTTCAATACATTTTATGTAAAAATGTTCATTTTTCCAAATAAAAACAAATAGATTACTAAGAGAACAAATAGGAAATATGTTATGAAACTATATAGTTTAATCTAAATAGAATCAAAATATATTAATATTTTTCTAATCAAAATCACTTTGAAAGCAAAAAAAAAAGTAGTGTGGAAAGTGGGTTTCGATCCCACGACCTCAAGAGCCACAATCTTGCGCTCTTCCAACTGAGCTATATCCACATCATAACAGACACATAAAAATACATCATAAATACTGTCAAATCAGCTTTTCTTTGCTTTTTAGAAACATACCAGACAGTCTATCCAAAAGAGGCATAACATCCTCAATATAAATTAACTTAAAACAGACAAACAAACAAACTAAAATTCGTTCTTTCAATGGTTTAAATTACACATCAAACAATAAAATTGCAATATTATTAACAAGTTTTTCTCTTTAAAACACAATATTATTTAAGTGATAATATAATTTTCAATGGAAATTTACTACTAATAATTTCTATTTCAAAGCTAAAATATATAAAGGAATCAGTTTTGATTTGATTTATTTACTAAAAATAGTGGGAAATATCTTTTTTACTTTCAATTCTAGATTTAAAATTAGGAAGCATTAATAGACTCAAAAAATTAAAAAGTAGTGTGGAAAGTGGGTTTCGATCCCACGACCTCAAGAGCCACAATCTTGCGCTCTTCCAACTGAGCTATATCCACATCATAGACTAACTGCCAGAAGTTATAGTCATGTTCTTTATTAATAATTCTTTAATTAGTTAATCAAGCAAGTGGGGGAGGTGAATTAATCTTATTTTCTTTCCCGTTTTCTTAAAAATACAGTTAATCTGAACTATTTCTTAACATATTATTATTTCAACGGATTTTGTTATCTCAACTGAGCGCAAACTAACACCGTTTAATAAAACAAGCAAAAGACAAACAAAATCAAAAGGAAAATGAATTAAGCTGGAAGATTAAACAACGAGAATATGGCAGATTATTTTTTAATAAAATCCACTTCCTCCTATAACTTGCCCTTGCGGCGAAAATTACATCACTCTCATGATTAGTTGCAGATACCATCTGCCTCAAATCCTCATTACAAAGCACCGAAGTGAAATAATAAAACCTATCCCTGCATCTGCCATTCTCGCGCTATCGTTTAATGTTTTCAGCTCAATTCCACAACAATTTCCTAAGAAACCCCCAATTGATTGCTCAAAAGTCAATCCCATTTGCAAAAATTAAACTGTTCAATAACTAATGCAAATTGTATGTGCATGAAAATTCCTATGAACTGAAAAAGATAAGTTCAATTTGTCATATCAATTAGAAAGAAACAATAATGAAAAATAAATTGAATTCCCATGTTTGATCAATATTAACTGACAAACTCACATAATCGCAAATGAAACCAAAGATAATTGTTTAGTTGTCACCTACCTTGTGTTTGTTTGTTGTTAAAATACATGAACAAAGATATTACTGAAAGTAATCGAAATCAATATTAGAATTAGTGCTCTTTATGGTCAATTTAAAATTTTCTTAGAAACATCAAGCCTCTCAAATTCATTAACATTTTTCACTTTTTTTTAAACATATTTAGATTTATTTTGATCTTAGCTGGCTCGTTGTCATCTTCACTGTCAACATCACTTCCAGTGTAATGGTCTTCATTTTATTCCACAGAATCAAAAGCAGAAAAATCAAATCCATCTCCACTTTGATTAATTTATCTGTTTTGATTATCCTTAGCACTATTATTGTCATCGTTTTCTTCATAGGTTATGTTGGTATTTGGTTTAGATTGAATAACTTAATTAAAATACTCTTTATTGTCTGAAGAGCGAGCAGAATTAATGGTATTTCCATTGTCTTTGATATATCTATTGCTCTGTAATGAAGAAGTACTTTGCTAGTTTTATCTTAAACTGTCCATATGCTGTTTAGTAATACTAATATTTTGAAGACTGGGTTATTGATTTTAAACACTAGGAATAAAAGCTCTCTTACTTGTTTGTAGTGAGTTATTTGAAGGAATATTTCTGATTCCTTTTTATTCAAACTGATTTGATTAAAGAAGAAAACCATCATGAAGAGACGATGAACTGCTAGAAATAACATCCTTTGATCTATTCTTGGGAGTTGGCTAGTTTCTTTAGAGGTTTTAGTCCATAAATGGTTAGTTCTAAGAAATGCTAAATTGAGCAGATTAAGTTTCAAAAAAATGCATTGAATCCTTAGAATCTTAAGTTTCAAGTTAATGATCAGTTTCATAGGCAACTTCGAATTTAGAAGTCACTGGATATCGCTTATTATCATCTTCTTCATTTGGAAACGTCTAGATATTCTGCTAATCCTTGGATAATTCTAACTACGTAACTTGGATATTATTTGTGTTAAAGTATGGGTTATAGTTAGAAGGAATAGTGCTAAATTAGCTGTCTTCATTCTCTAAGATAGTCTCAAAACCTTGAGGATTTTATTCAAATTAAGTTGGAGAGTCAGTTTATTGATTTGTTAGCTCTTTTGTTGAAGAAAAATGATTCATTTACTTTGAAGGCTATTGTTAGAGCTGATAAATATTTTGTTTAGAAGTTTAGTGACTGTGGAAATGAGGATGTTCATATGCATCTAAACCTGGAATTTATTTTAAACTACAATGTCTATCTTCTCTTTTCTGATCACTATTGACGAGGGTGTTAATTGCTTTGGTGACTATTTTGTTTTAATGAGAAATCCTATTCTATTCAAGAATATTCTTGTCCTTTTCTATTCTACCCTTTAGACTTATCACTTACCTGGAGATACTCTTCAATATTGTTTCTCCCTCAGATTCAAAGTTATTCCTATTTGAAACTAGTTTCTTCAATCCAATTTCTTCAATTTCAGCTTTCCTCTAATTATCTGAAAAGATGCCATCTTTGATAGCATTAGATGTTTTAGTATTATCATTAGTTGCGTTGCTTGATCTCTTTTTAATAAACTATTTGATATCTATCTCTATTGGTATAACTTCACTTGCTGTAACTTCTTCTTCTTTTTGCTTCGAACTCCTTCTAAAATCTTGCAAATTCATTTTCACTTCAATAGGCTAAGATTACTGGTGTTAGGTAATATTGTCAAGGCTTTCTTCAAGTCCTTCATTTTGATTGCTTTATTCAACATCACAATCATTGAATTCGTTACATTTATTATTTTCTTAAATCCTTTCCTAATAAGTTCTCACTGATAAAGGTATTTATCTCCCCTCTTGATTTTATGAACGATTCTACTAAGGGTTGTCAGACTATTCAGAGGGTACTTATGAAGGTAATATCATTTGAGAATATGAATCAACTTACAATTCTCTTTTCTTTTTATGCTGATTCGAATATTAATTTTGATTCATATAAACACCTTTGTATTTTGAGCTTGTATTGTTCGATGCATTTCCTTTAAGATTTTGGGAGTTTTAGTTTCGTGTTGATCTTGGAGATGGCAATGTCTTGTCTGTTTTATTGATAATACAAGACTAATTTGGTGTTTTGCCAGTCTGAGATTTATTTTGTTTTTCTTAAGCCCTCTCTTATCTCTATCTAGCAGCTTCCTCATTTGCTTCCTTTACAATTCCAATTCTTTTATTTAATAATTCAATTTCCATTTATTTTCTAGCAATTTCATCGTCAACTTAAGCTTCCATTTATTTCCTTCCAGCAAGAGGTTTTTCAGTAGTTTTTCCAGCAAGTTATTTTTATTTTTCTAATTGTTAGAGATATCTGAATGGCATATTTTATTAGTCATTATAACTTCTTTGATTCACCTAAGTCACTTGAAAAGGATCAAAAAGAGAGGATTGGTTTTTATTGATGTTTTAATATTAAAAATGAGGTAAAAAGTGATTTTGAAATGGTGCAGCATTAGATAAAAGGTTTGATTCACTTAAGCTTTAAGAAAACTAAGGAAATTCAGCTGATTTCAGTTAATGTAATTTAGAGTTTTAATTTTATATTAATCTTTCATCATCGTCATCTTATTTTGTTAGCACTGCCTTTTCTTAGTAAGATTCAAGCTCACTGAAGTTAATAGTCTCCTCCTATTAAGCTTTCCCAAGACTTCTTTCAGAAAAAGTTCTTCCAGAAGGAAAAGGTTATCCCCTAACTGGTTAAGCTAGTTGTCTTGGAATAATTTTAATTTAGCTATCTTTCTGCATATTTTCTTGTTTAGAGTTATCATTCATGACTATGCTAGACATATTACTAAATTCTTATTTATTTGCTAAGGCATTGTTCTAATTGTCATGAGTATTATCCTGTATCTGTTCTTTCGAGCCTATTTCCTTACTTTCTTCAATACTCTTATTCTCAAAGAGTTAATCCTCTCTCATGAGTTCTTAATATAAATTATCCTTTTCTACTTGTGTTACAGCTTATTCTTGAGTATCTTACCCAAGAGTGTTCACAGTCTATCTTGGATCTTATGAATACTTATTTTCATTGAGTTTTTGTGATGATTTATCAAATAAGTTTCTTTACAAATCATTTAAGTCTCTTAACTTCTCAGACTCTTAGCCTTAACTTTCTTATGAATTCATCCCAATTCCTTTGATTTGTTCTTTCTAAGGAAGCTCTCTCAGACTGCTTGCATTTTGTTTTGCAATAACATATTGATTCGACTACTCAAACCTTTGAAATTCCTTTTGCAGTATTTCAGAAACATCTTTCTATTACGATATTTCTTAATTCAAAAAGTAGTTTTAAATCTATTCTTACTTTGTCTACTCTACTTATCGCTGATTCTACAATAAATGCATACTTTTATTCTTATTAAGTGCATTAAATCCCTCATTATTGTTTCCTATCAATCTAGAACTGAATTGCTAGTCCTATCTCCTCTTGTCTTTTACTAGCTATTGATAATCCATTTATTCTATTGAGTTGCTCTCAAGATCAGTTAAAAATTACAAGTATTTTTGAAGCTCTAAGTCTCTTTATTACGGCCCGAATGTTTGTCTTATTTCTCCATTTTCTTGAGGAGGTTCTTAAAAGGGTTCTAGAAGATCCATGTTAAGGGTAATAATACTTGTTTGAGCTAGAGTTTGCTCCTTTCCAGCAAAGAATCCTGCAAATAATCTATATTCAGCCATGAATTCTGAAATATTCATTAATTCTTCTTATTTTTTCCAATTGTGTGGTTACCATTATCTTGACTTAATTGATAATTCATTTTACTATTGAGCTGCTGCTAATGCATTATCGCTATGTCTTCTGATTCCTAACCTTTCGCTCATTGAAGTATTCTATAAACCTTTTTTTCTTTTGTTTTTATCTTGAGTTTAACTACTATCCATGCTAAGATCGTTTCTGATTGTATTATTGAGATGAGAAATAGAAATATCTTTGATGGTTTTTTAATCTATTATGCTTCCATCATAATATTTGCTGAGGATTAATAACGATTGAGGGTTGTTATTGTTCAAACATTGTTCGTTTTTGAGCAAGTATTTGTTTAGTATCATTTCATTTGAACCTTTGTTTTGCTCGTTTGGAGAACGAGATCGAATAATGGAATTGCTTTTATTCAACCTAGAACCACAATTATCTTTCGAGGATTGCTATTATTACTATTAGTCTTTACTTTTCGCTACATTGTCAATTCTTTAGTTTTGCGAAGCCTTTTAACAGTTTAGAGCATTTAAGCCAGATGTATTGATACTTTATTTTTCAATTGTATTCTCCGTTTTATAGGAATTCGGCGAAACACTAGAAGCCTTAATTTTACGAGAGGAGTTAGGATTGAAGCTCCTTCTCCTTCTTGTTTCCCTGACAGCTTATCCACTCCTTTACTGATTGTTCCCCATTGTTTGGAGGAGAGAACAATTTCAAAAAACAAAATTGTATTTCTTTTTCTTCTTAAATTTCAAAATGAATGCATTTTAGCAACTTTCTTAATTCCACAAAACAAATGAAATTAGTCTCTTTCAAAGAAATAATCTCTTTGCTATTCCATTTCCACTTTAAATATTCATTTATCAGATTATTTTATGAATACACCCAAATAATGTTATTTTAGTATTTTAACTCCTTTTTTATTGAAATATGCTGCTGTTTTTTTGTTGAAGGAATTTATTTTTATTTGAAGTGATAATAACACTTCATTATTATGTAGTAACATCTAATGAACTGGATGTGTTTTTTTATATGCTTAGGTATTTATCTATTACAGCCATATTGTTTAATTTTAATTAGTTTATTTGTCTCGAAGAAATTCTTTTAAGACAAATGACTTGAAACGCTGTCAAGAAGGCCATAAGAAGTAATGTGATGGTTGAAAATACCATGAACTTAAAATTAATTTCGCCTATTTCTCTTATTGAGATATGTCTTACCTTGCTTTTAATCATATGTGTTTCTTTGATGATGTTAAGAAACATATCTTCCATTTGAATGACTTTCAAAGAGAGAGGATCTAAATCTTCTTTTCTTCTCTAATTGAAATAATCTTTAGCTTCTACTCCTGTCTTGTAGCTAAATCTCACGTTCAAGGGTGTCGAATTGAGGTTAGAGAAGCAGAACTAATAATTTCCTTCCTTCGCGGTGACGAATCCAAGCTTTCAAACAAGAAAAAATAAAGTATTTAAATCTTGAAATACCAATTTCAGAATAATAATACTTTTTTGTCCATAGCTCTGTCTTCGGTGAGATCAAAAGCTTATTTGCGATCTGGCTGAATTAATAGTTTGTATCAGGGCTAAAAATATCGATCTCCACCTGCAGCATTTCACCTACGTTTACATCGAATTTTAGCGCAATCAAAATTTAATTCCCTTACCTAGAGATTCTCCAAAACATACAAGCTCTTTGACTGGGAGCTCATATGTGAACTCCATGGTTGAGACTAAACTGCTTGCTAGCAAAACTAAAACAATTGAGGATAGGACTTTCATAGGTTGAAAGTTAGGACAGATAAGTATTATTTAAGTATTTTCTGTCTTCATTTGATAATAAACAAGTTCAAGAGAGAAAGAGAGAGAGAGAGCTATTTACAATCACACACTTCTTTATTAAAGTTCATTTTGAATTTCCCCTTATCTTCATAAACTTATGCATTGCGCATCAACTGTAATCAAAGATAAGTATTTGAATTCATAAATCATTTGATTTGAAGAATCATTATTAACATTGACTTGCTAAAACAAAAAAGCAAATTTTCTGTAATTGTATTTTTTAATAAACGTCAAACCTAATCAAAATGGCTAAGGCTTTATTTTTCTATTTTAGCTTTATTAACAAAAAGCAAAATAAAGTAATTTATTTAAATAAATCGTTTATTTTTCGCAATAACTTTTAAATTCGTATTTTTGGAGGCTTACTCATTACAGTTGAAATTGAGAATCCAATTTATATTTAAGATAAGTTTAACAGATAAGGGGTTAAACATTAGGCTAAAATATCATAAATGCAAATTTGTAAAAACATAATTCATCGAGACACTTGAGATTAGGGGAAAAGAAAGGTAAAAATAGGACAAACACACGAATAAAGGTGATAATTTTAACAAAACATATTTTGTTATCTAATAGACTTTAGAAGAAGAAAAAAGAAAGAATTAGAAACATAAAATGGGCTGCACTACAGGCAAGATTCCAAAACAAAAAATTAGCTCAAAAGAGGTTTAGGAAATGAAAGATGCTCGAGAAGCATTTCTATCTTGTATGAAGGCCTCTCGATCAAACATGTACTGGAGCTAACATTAGAAAACCAGCGCATTTGTTTATAGCGACAATGATACTTTTGTTCATCACTCGCCCTCAGAGCCTTCAATTCCAACAAAGAACTCACTTTCATACATTCACAAGCATAAATAAAATAAATCCAGCTCCACATTGAATCCAACACTTTGAAGGACTTGATACATTCTCCATCGCAAACTACATTATCACCTCTCATTATAACTATCATTCAGCATTAATTAATTCTCATTTTCTCATATCACTGTCCATCAACCTTTCCTCTGCAAAAACTCTCTCTCTCATCTATTCCTACCATATCTCACCCATAACTATATAATTTCTCTGTTTTTTGTTTTCTCTATTTCATTACACTTTTTCTCATTTGTATTTATATATTTCCTTTTTGTTAATAAGTCTCCTTGGCAATTAGACACTACAATACTCAATTTAATCATTCATCTATCATACAATACATTATTTGAATTGATCCATTGTTTAATATTTTCGAAAATGTATAGTCTACTAAGAAAATAACAATTTATGTTCTACTTCAACTTGGTTTTATCGATTAGTAAATTAAATAGAGCTTTACGTTCATAATGTCCATTTTTTTAGGTTATTTTTGATAAATTTTTATTAAGAGCATCATTTGAAATTTGAATAATAAATTTTTATGGAATAGTGATGATGATATTCATTGGGAATCCTAAAAACAAAAACGACTACTTAAACAATTCTTGAAAATAATATAAAATTCTTTTTTAAGTAGAAAACTATTGTACAATCACATATTTCAAGAGTCAAAACTGTGAAGTTAAATTTAAAATCTAAAACTTTCTCTTTCAAAAAATCTATCCAGTTTGATAGAAGGATACATTAAAATAAGGCTGATTATTATCAATCCTTTTTAATGTTTAAGTTAAGGAAATAGCCGTTTGAAGAAATCCTGGAAAGTTTAATTTGAAATTATTTTACCTTTTTTGATTCTATTGATTTCTACATATAAATAAGCCATTTTATATACCTTGAGACTTATTGTGCCTAAAATAAAATGAAAAGAAACAGAAAAACCATGATGTCTGGATAATCAAAGATCGAACATCTGGCGGGAATAATTAATTGTTTTCTCTCATCGAGAGATTTGAAATGGACAAGGATAGAGCGCGGAACAAGAGATATTGTGGGATGGAATTTAGTTATTGTTGTCTTTCTAGGGTTAATGTATGATTATCTTCTCTGGGGCTGCTGAATAAAACAAACACATTTATCAAACAGCGCATCGAAGAACAAGAATAAGATAAAGGTTTAAGAAACAGTTTTCCATAGAGTTTTCTTAAAATCCATCATCCTACCTACAATCCAATGAGTTTTTTCGAGCAAGAACTCAATCAAATGGATGATCCCTCCATTAAAGATCATGTAGTTTTATTAAGCACAGTGTCTTAGTTGAACTAATTATTCCATATTGTTTTAGGAGATTGAACACGATATCAAATGCAAAGATGAAACAGAACACCATGATCAAAAGGCAAAGCATGAAAAAATCTATTCTGATCTCACAAAACAGATAGCATGTTTAAAACGATTTGATTGGCTTGACACTGCTAACCCTCTAGTCAAATTGCCTCCAAGTATTTTTGACATAGTTTTCTCAATGATGTTATTTTGAATATCTATTGACTTTTATTTGTTTCATAGTTAAATTGCTCACACCAACTTGTTTCTGGTTTATGGTGTGCGCTGAATATTTCCCTAGAAGTTTTATAATGAATGGCAATCCATCTCAAACGCTTGATGAAACTATGAACAAAATTGAGAAATAACCTATTCAGCAGATTATCAGAGTTGATAATGTAAAAATATTAATAAAAAAAGAAGGGTTTTTAAGAGAAAAGGAGATATCAAAGAAACGGATGGATTAGATGATTTATATTATTGATGGGGGGTATGAAAGAAGAAAAGGATTAATTTTAATATTTTTAAATTTTCTCTTTTAATTTTGCTTATTTATTTTCTTTAGACAATAGCAAGAAATAGTCATACAGAGAGCAAAGATCAAGATAATTAAGAATTAGTTAAAAAAATAGGAAATAGCATCAGAAAATTAAAACCTGAAAAGTATGTCAATCATACTAAAAATGTAGCTGAGATAAAAGATGATTATTCAATGGAAGATGATCTCTACATTATGAGTATGCGAAATGATCTCATGGACATGTATTATGAGTATTTGAACCCTGAACAGGTTCCTAAACTTGGAACAGCTTTAACAACGTATTAGTGCTCAGATTCAACAACAACAGAGGAAGATTCTCATTCTCGTCAGACAGGTGGTTCAGAATAAGAAGAAGGAGATTTCAAAAGAAGTTTGATGCTAAAATTAGGAAATAATGAGAATAAAGCTGAAGCAGGAAATTAAGAAATGGAAGATGAGATTTTAAATACATAATCTAATAAAAGAGAGCAATCGAGTTAACAAATTGAATTGCTGAATGCTATGAAGAATTAGGAAATAGACGATGTTATATTGATGTACGAAATGCAGCTTGCACAATAACAGAAAAAAACATACAGTTTTGTCAATTAAATCTAAGAGAGAATAGAAACAGACATCAAAAAGGAACTATTCATTTACAATCCAGATTCATTGAATCTCAATGATATTCTTATCGATATCCACTAATACTGTGATATTGAGGAAGAGTATTTAAATTTTCTTGAAAACAAATAGCAGTTTACGGAGTAGGAAATAAAGAATTCCTAACAAACTACCAATTAAAAAGATAATGCTAAAATCTCTCATTAAAATCATTAGCATATTGATAATACTGCTTCGAATACTGCAAAAAAGCAAGTCTAACCAAAAGCCAGTGACAACGCCTTGGAAGATTTAGCCTGTCAAATTTGTAATGATGGAGACTACACGGATGATGATCTCATCGTTTTTTGCTCTGTAAATAACAAAAAAAATATTTTAACATTTCAACAATATCTTATTACTAATAATTTTTGGAAAGAAATGTAATATCTCGGTGCATTAACGATGTTATGGCATCCCGACAGTTCCAAGTGATGACTGGATTTGTGAAGTATGTTTGAGCTTTGGGCCTGAGGGTAAATTTCTTAGATGTGCATTATGTCCTCAGAGAGGCGGAGCGATGAAACCAAGCAAAATTTCCAATACATCTTTGATTTTTCAACATTCGAACATTTCTTTCCATGAATTCTAAAAAAGCTGCAAATTATCTGGAACTCCCAATAAAAAGGAAAGATATGGTATGATTACAGTTATTCAATAAGATTTTTGTGATTAATTTTAATATTTTGATAGAGGATAAGAGTAACAGTAATAGCTAATATTATGATTTCCACACTCTCAAATAAGAGTTCACTGAAGAAGAATTGGCAGATGAACCTTAGCCAAACTTTGCTTGGTGTCATGTCACCTGCGCTTTGTGGACACCAGAGTGCTTTTTTGATGATAAAAACTATTATTCAAACGTTAAAGGGCTTGAAAATGTTGACAAGCAGCGCTTTCGTCTTGAGTGCTCAATTTGCCATTAAAAGAGTAAGATAAAAAGAATTTGAATTTGAAAATTCTAATATTTTGGGATTTTTAGAGGCTGGATCGTGCATTTAATGCTCTAAAACCAAATGCATGGAAGCATTTCATCCTGAATGTGCTCGCAGGGCTAAAACTTTTTTGGAGATAAGGAACACAGATAAGTTGGCATATCTGATTTATTGCGAGAAACATACTCCTCTCAAGTTAAGGCGATAACTTGAGCACAAAGATAAAAAATACAAAGTAAAGCATATTTAATCGTATCAAAAGAAAAAATTCAGGGAACAACTAAATGAAAATGATAGTATTTATCAAAAATTAAATCTTTTAAATTTGTCTTCTTGGATTAGGAAGAAATTGTGAAATTCTGCAGATCGATTGAGAAATCTAGAGAATTTAGAAAAAAAGAGAAGATAACCAAAAATGAAAGAGACAATAAACTTCAATTAAAAGAGAAAAAATTACTAGAAAAGAAAAAGAACAAGCTACTAAGTGCTAAAAAGATTTTCTAATAGATAACCAAGAAGGCTGATGAAATGCTAAAAGAACAAAAGGAATTTTAGAAAGCCCTGATTGCTGGCATGATCGAATATCTTGACAAGCAAAATGAGTAATTTAAAATTCTTATCATTAATTGGATTCTTTCCTGATGGTTGATTTTTGAATTTAGAATGTAAACAGACACACTTGACAATCAATAATCGACTGAAAAACCAAAAAAATTGGTAAGATGGTAGCACAAAGCCTTTATGAAAAGAGATGTTCCATTTTGGCAGCAATTCAAGTATTCTGAGCTTAAACCTCTCGAAGCATTTAGAATGTATAAGAAAATTATGCACGAACCTTTGAAGAAGAAAGAGTTCAAATAATTGTACTTTAAGATGTATAGCCATGCAAAAGGAATAAGAATTATCACTAAAGAAGAACGACAGAAAATAAAAGATGCAAAAAAAGCTAAACTACTTCAGATTAATAATAAAAATACTATTACTAAAAAGATGTAACATGTAAGTAACATCAATAATCCTAATTAAAGACTCCATGATATATTCGTAAAGACAAAGACTATTTTCAAGAAAGATAAACCTTAAACATCTACCAAATCAGAAATAATTCTTATCGAGAGCTAACAAACTTAATCTCCTAAACATACTCCGGTTATGGAAATTACAAAAAAAGAAGATAAAAATATTGAAAAAAATCTACAAAAAGAATAATAATAGGAAGAGATTGTCCTTGCCGAAATAGCACCTCTTGCTCTTAACTATGAGCCTGTTGATGGTAATACTACTTTTAGAGTTTTTCAGTTTTGCTGACAATTTGTTTATTTTTGTTAGAAACATCGGAATAAGTTTATTGCATTTGCCAGAGAAAATACTAAGAAGGAGATCAAATGATGGGTAAAAAAATACAATATTAATGGATTCTCTCTCATTTTTTTTATTATTTTGTAAATAGCTTGCGAGAAATGTGAGCAGTGGTACCATTTTAACTGCATTGGTTACATTGGAACGATGATTGATGCAGATAGTATTGAATTCGTTTGTAAATTTTGTGATATCAAAGATAAGAATAAACCAAGAAATGAGAGAAAAATAAAATATGGACATCTATTCCTTCTTTATGATGAACCAGATTATAGTGGGATTCCAAAAATGCTAGAGAAAATGCAGAAGATTGGAGAATAAAGCTAATAAATTGAAGAGTAAAATAAACCTGAAATAGTGTTATAAGTTCATGAATAAATCGACTTAAATGATATAAAATAAGAGTAATCTAAAGATAATAGTAGTTGTAATAAGAAACGGAAACATCATGATATCTCTTCTTTAGAATAGTAGACAGAATCAACAACTTCTAGAAAAATACTGAAACGATCTTCTAATTAATTAGCTGCCGACTCTGCATCGTCTTGCTCTGATGTTAAAACAAAATTAAATTATTTTGAAGATACTGATGAGCCTTTCTCGGAGGATATTAAAAATCACAGCAACAGCATTCAAAAGTTAGAAAACCAACATATTATTCTAAAAGATGAAAATTCTAATGAAGAAGAAAACAATAATAAATTAATTGAAATTTAAGAGAGTAATTTAGGTGAATAAAATATCAATTCTGAGCCTTCTAATGTTGCAATTGAGATAGAATGCAACGAAGTATTTTTATCTAAGAATTTCTGTGAAAAAAGCAAAGAGTTAAATGAAAAATAAGAACCTTTAGAACCTAAAGTAATCATGCCTTGTAATATTAACACTCTTGAAAGCTTTAAGTTTAAATAAAAGAGCCTATTTGATTTCTTCAAGAAAAAATGAACTCAAAAAGTAATCGAGGAAACAGAAAAATGTTTGTCTCTAATTTATTTTTTCTAATTTGTTTCCTCTAGTAAATGTTTAGATTTGTAAAAAAAAATGTGTTCAGTAAGGTAAAAATATTCTTATTTTGGTTTGGTAACTAAACATCAAGGGAAAAGTCCAGATAAAAAAGAAGTTTCATGTCAATTTTGATTAGAATTAGAATGAAAATCAAAAGATGCTAAAATATTCATATTTTTCAAAAATTGATTTACATTGTAGGACAACAAATTTCAAATACAACATTTCTCATCTGAAATAATACCAATAGAGATAAACTGGAAAATGGTTGTCTCCTTTGCTTTTTATGCTGTCTGAAATTAAAAATAGCTTTCTCATTCATCTTAGTCTAGCAGTTTTAGCATCATATCCTTAAATTCTTAATAAGAAATTTCCCCATCTCCATTTTTGTCAACTTCTTAAATAACTCCTTTCCAAACATCTTCTGAAACACCAGCACCACCGAAAATTTCTTTAAATTCACTGATCTGAAGAGAACCGCTGCCATCTTTATCAAAGATGCTGAAAGTCATTTCTAAGCGTTACTTAGAAAGAAGTTGCTCTCTCGAAATAGTAGCAGCCACCCATTCAGAGTAGTCAATATCACCGTTTTAGTTTTAATCAATAACTTTCATTATTTTATCGACTTCTTTTTAAGCAGTTTCGATTGGTAAGATCTTTGCATATCCTGCAACAAGTTCCTCTCTGCTTAGTTTTCCATCTCCATTTGTATCTAAAAGTTGGAAAGTCTTCATAAGCTCTTGTTTTTCTTCCTTTGAAGACAGGTAGTTAACTATGAACATCCATGTAGCCTCCTAGAGCTTCTTTCCTGCTCTGAATGTCTTCATATTATTAAGAGAGCGGATTAAATTAGGCATATCTACTTTTTGTTAGCTTCTAAATTTAGTTATCCAAGGATCCTAAAGAGCTTCTTCTGCGGAGTATCTCTTGTGAGGGTCCATGGTTAACATCTTCGAAATCATATTTTATGCCTTAAATGTAACACAAATCGAAGTTACAACAATACTTTGTTAAAATAGGTTTACCTCTAAGCTGATAAACTTCCAATCTTCTTTAGGGAAAGTGAAAACTCCCTTTTCAACTTTGCGCATAATTTCTTCATCTTTGTGGGCGTTAAAGGGAGGGTAACCGCAAAGAGTAATGTACATAATCACTCCACAACTCCAAATGTCACACTTCTCATTGTAACGATATTTAAGAACTTCTGGAGCGATGTAGTAAGGAGTTCCTAGTTTTTGGTTCATTTTCTTGGAAGGATCAAATTTCGTAGATGTTCCAAAATCTACCACCTTTAAAACAGGATCTTGAGAATTCTTGGAATCAAGTAGAAGATTTTCTGGTTTCAAATCACGATGAACAATCTTATTTTTATGAAGGTAGTTGATGGCATTCAACACTTGATACATAACATCAGCAGCTTCTTTCTCTCCGAAATGTTTGTACTCAACAATTTTATCAAAGAGTTCTCCACCCAGACACAACTCAGTCACAATGTAAAGATAGTCTTTATCTTAAAATACTTCATAAACTTTAATAATGTTTGGATGATCCTGTTTAAAACCAATCGAAAATAATATTTTATTTTTAGTTATTAAACTAATAAAAATGTCTTAATTATGCATTAATAAATGCGTCATTTTTTGTTTTGTTACTAAACTTTTGAGGATATTGAATTCTTCGATCAGCTATTTCTGCTCCTCTAGGTCACATTTTTTTTTATTGATAATCTTTACAGCCCTTTGTTAGCCTGTTTTTTTGTGTACTCCTTTTCGAACTTCTCCATAAGAGCCTGAACCTAGTGGAACATTCATTAAAGTATACTCTTGTTGAATTCTTCCATATTTTTCAACAATGAGCTCTTAATTCGACACTCGAAAGTTTGAGATATCTACCATCTCATCCTTCAGTGTTTTCTCGATTCTCTCTTGCTTCTCTTTGCTAACTTTTGATTTTTTTTATCCCATTTTTAACTTCAAATTTTATTTTCTTGAAACCTGATTATTATCTTCAGAAAATTTACTCTTTCGCTTTTTCCCATCGCCTTATAATACTCTTCATTTTTTAATTTACATTTTTTCCTTAATTTTTCAAAATCTTACCCTTTGAATCCTAAATTAGTTCATATTATCTTGCTTACCTACATTTTACCACTCTTAAACATATTTTTATTATCCTAGCAAATACTATTAGAACATTTATTATTTCGCTCGCTTACGCAAAAGCAAATTTAAGTATGAATTTTTTTTCATTTTTTTTCAATTATGAATTGATAACAAAAATAGCCTTCATAAATAAATAATTTCTTACAACATGGCAAATATTTACATATTAAAACTCTTTTTTTCAAGTTTATTTATTATTTTCTTAGAAAGCAGTTTCTACTTTGTTTGCAAGAACTTCTGAGTTATCTAATAGATGTTATTTATCAAGGATGATGAAGAGAAAATCAACATCTCCTTTTGTCAGAGTCTTGTTTAATTTATTATATATATAATGAAATATTGTGTGAAACAACGGATACTAGTATCTGATTTAAAAATCCTCCAGATATTAAGGTATGGATGATAATCTAAAGAGTTCAGTTCGTAAAGGATTATTAGCAAGAGTCAAAAGCTAAACAGACCTACAACTAGCAAAAAACTCTGCATAAAATATCTACTCTTTTGATAATACTATATCCTCAGATGAACATAAGCATGCAATCAGCTAAGGACACTAAAACTAAGGCGTATACTAAATCCAGTAATCCTCACAGAAAACAGAAGCTCCTCCAAAATCAATTAGTTTAATTTAAAGTCGTTGCGATAAGTCAAAGGAAAATATTATATTTGAAGGTTTGATGTCTCCGTGATGATAATTATTCTGAAACATTGCTAGATTTATCTCAAGAAGACTAGTTAGTATCCAAGATGCCCATTATGCTTAAAAGGGCTAATTATTAGAACACAGATAATTATCGAAGTTCTCTAGAGTTAGCATTCCAAGTTCCATAAAAATGGAAAGCTTAGTTTTGTTGAAAAAAATTAATTTAGGAACAAATTCAGAGGGCTTACTATTCATAATATACACTTCAGATTCGAATTCTTCACTTTAGTTCTCTTTTAAATACTACTTTTTAGCAACTTCTTAATTCAATGGGCGAAAAAGTTGTTTTTCTACAAGACCATTTGACCCTTTGCCAAGCATTTTAATCTTAATAAAATCTGCTTCTGTGCAAAGTTGACACATTTCTTCTGGATCTACTAGATGAATTAACCCTGTTCGAGCAATGAACTCCTATCTTTGTGTTCCATCTCTTTATTCCAACTGAATGAGAGAGTTGATCTAAATAGACTTCTAACGAATATTCTCGAATTATTATTCTCTTTTTTGTGTTTACTTTGATTATTTTCTTGATTCTTCCGTTTCTTCTTGCTAGTTTGGCTAAACGAAGTATCTAAACGTCTCATTTTAATTGTCATCATTACTACAAATACCCTACCAATTTCTTCCTCGCCTTTCAGTGGGGTCAGTTCTAGATTTTCTTATTCTCTTATCAACTTCGTCATATTCTTCTTTTTCGCGTTGTGTTTATTCTATTAGTTTAAGGAGTTTCTTATCCTTGCGTTTTTTTATTGTCTAGAAGTTCATTTCATTCATGATTAAAACAAAGCTTTAAGACTTATTTATTGTAGCGTTTCTAATTTTATTTTTAATTATTGATTATTGTCAATTCATTCGAATAAGCAAAGATTTATCTTAATAGTTCAGAAGTTAAAACTAACAATGAAGATGTAAAAAAATACAACTAGAAATATTTCATAATAGTATCATCTTGACTGCTTCACTTTTGACATGATCAAGATCTATCTAACCATCATTGATTTTACTTATTCATATGGACGTATTGTTTGATTTTTATGCAGCTTCATTCCCGCTGTAAGGATATTTGAATTTGAAAAGAAAAAATTTGAAATAAAATTTAATCTTATTGAAATTTAGTTTTATCAAGTTATTTTAAGTTTTTTAGTTTGTTTTTTGTATATTTTTTTTCAAGAGTATTTTAAATCAAGAGAATCCTGCGCTGCTCTTTAATAATTTTTCTTTTTAAAGCATATTTAGCTTTTTTTACTCATTATCGCCTATCGGTCAGTGAAAGATATGGAAAAAGATGTTACTTTTTTAAGAAGATTATGGACTAAACTCCAAAAAAAAGAGAATTGTCTAGCAAGACGGGAAAAACTAGCTATGCAATTATTTAGTTCAAAAACTTGCCAATCTGAAGACGATAAAAACTTCTTGCAGGCAAACTCTTTTTTTTGGTTTGGAACGGATTGGCGGTGGTGGTGGTGATGATCGTCGTGTCTTTGTCGTCATAGAAGTCGTCAAGAATATGATGAGAAGAAGTCTTTGGGGAAATGACAGCAAGGAGGAGGAGAATGTCTTTAGAAGAGTGAGAATTAGATCAGAAGAAGATAGGAATTCATCTTATTAAAAAGCAGAGAGAATTTCTTTGATTTTTGAAATTTGACTTTTCTTCAGATTTATTTTATTTTCCTTTCTTAATTAAATAAATTATTTTGTTCTTCTTGAGTGGGAATGAATGCAGTTGTTGTAATTAATTAATTAACAATCTTGGAAGCCCTAAGCTCAAAAAATGGGAAGGAGTTAACCTTCATTTTGAAGATTATTAAAATAAAAATTACTATTAACGGAATTAATTTCTCAAGATCGCCAAATTCTATTGATTTTTCAGTTTCGTGCTCGCAAAAAAGAAAGATAGAACTTAATTATTAACCAACGCAATCTCTAAAGGCATTAATGAACTCGAGGAAACTCTAGTTTTTACTTTTTTAGTTTTTTCATCTTCGGTTTGAGTATTAATTCCATTCCTCCTTCTTGAAATCATGAATGCCTTTGAATTGCAGATATCAATAACCCTCCAGAAGAACCTTCTCTCCTCCTGGGAGCTACTGAAGACCAACAATCACCCAATTATCTGGACATCATAATCTCAACATAATTATCAAGTAAGCTTTTTAGATAAAATTTTTACTCCTCTCGAAGACAATCAAGTAAGTATTTCAGTATTTAAATTGAACTAACACTAGCTTGAAGAAGACTTGTAAGATGAAGCTGAATATAAAAATAATCTTATCGGATACTTCAAAGTAACACAGTTTTTGATCCCGGATAATCACTTGTATGGTTGAAAGACCCCCTTATTTTTTTATCGATTCCGTGCTTTAAAGTAAACGATATGCTTATTAAGGACCATATCGACAAAAAAAAGAGATATGGTTAAGAAAAAGTTTTCAAAAAATAATTTAAATATGTATGTAAATATAAATATAAATGGTGTGGTGGTGTGCTGTCCTACAAAAAGAATTAACAAGAGAATCAAATCAGAATTAACAAAAACCAAAAAGAATCGCAAGCATAATGAAAATGCTTTTTTCTCTTCAATACAAAGAAATATTACATCCAAAATAAATAACATTGTTAAAATATATGAGCATGCAAACTTTTAGTGGAAATCACATGCAAAATGATTTTCAATATTCATATAAAACAAAAAGTGATATTACTTTGCTTTAAATGAAAAAGTATTCTCTTTGAGATGAGACAAGAAAATAGTAATAATTTTGGAAAAAGAGGCATTTTTCATGCAATTTTGAATGTATCTTGTAAATTTCCTTTCCCTAAGAGAAGTCTAAGAAAAATTAACGCAAACATGCTTTCCCAATCATTTACTTTTACAGTTCTATTATTATCAGCTTTAAATTAAACTAAAAACCCCGCCTTCTATTATTTCCTTGATTAAATTTCTGCTTTGAGTTTTCAAATACTTATTATTATCTTGACAACACAACATAAAAAACTCCTCATTCCTAATTCCTTTGTAGTTGTGGTCCAAAGAAACCAAAGTAAAAACCAACATCGGGATTATTTTATTGCTAGGGAACTTATTGCTGCTAATTGACTTATCCTTACTGCTAAGGTAATTGACCTTATTATTAAGGCTACATATTTTAACCTTGTTATGGAAACTATTCTGGCTGCTGTTATTACCCCATCTGCATAGGTTGCTGCTAAAATTGTCCTTATTACTATTAAGGATTATTTCCTTGCTGATTAATAGCTTATTGTTATTGTTGGAGCTGCATTTATCTTTGATACTCCGCGTCATCGAGTTAAGGATAATTAAACCCTCCTTGTTATTGTTACATTGGATTAGGAACTTATTACAATTAGTTTTAGTTTGGTTGGAACTACTGTTAATTGCTTGGAGGTATTTAGTTTGGAATAGGATTGAATTCAGGATGATCAGATCCAATTTATCTTCCTTAGCCTTGAAAAGCATTTTGATAATATCCTGTTCCTTGATCTGAATTGGACTAAAATATTAAAAAATGAATCACCTCATCAACCAGTTTAACATCAAAGACTGCTTACCATTTAAGGAGGCTAGCTAAGGAAGACAACAGTTGGATCAGTGGGATCAGAATAAGCTGCATTATTCGAGAACTAACCATTCTAAATACGCTAATTTAATCCTCTGATTTAATTTCTTGTCCTGCAGACACGTATTTCCCTCAAAACGACATCGAACAATTTCAAAAATTTTTGGCATCCTAAAAGAGCAGTTAATTAACATCAAACAAGAACAGATTTTAGTGTAATTTATTTTACCTCCACTCTTGAACCACAGTTTGAAAGTTGCGACATCAGGAATGAGTCTGTATAGAGGCTTAACGTTTGCTTGAAAAATATTTTGTCAGAGGCAAAGAGATATTTATTTGCTTCATAACATACCTTATATGTAGTTAGATCCGAAAATAGGCTATTCAAACGTCTCTTTGAACAGATTAAATAGAGGAATGTCAAACGATTTGAAATCCGAATTCTTATGCTTGTCATTTACAAAGACCATCCTGCAGCTAGTTAAGTAAAGCTATTCAAATAAATATTTCAGATCTTTGAAACACTTAGAAATATCATTGTTACCTTTCCAGTTGCTGTTCGTTTCCCCCAAGGTTTGCAGTTTTCTATTTTGACCTCTATCTCCACATTCTTACGTTCAAGTACGAATGATTCATCTGCAACTCTCATAGGAATACCCTCTGGAGTAATAGGGGGATTGTCAGCCATCTCTCTCTCTCTTTCTCTCTTTCTCTCTGATCTTTGATTTTTCTTCTTCTTTTCTCTGTATTAATAAATTGATTATTAAAAACAAGACTTTTAAAATAATCTGACTTAGCTTTTATGATATTTCTTTTGCTGGAGCAATAAGTCTAGAGCTTCTCTAATAATGAATCTACCAAATGATTATTTTTCAAATAAGAAAGTGATGGTAATAGTAAGATATTGACAAATAAAGAATAGATTTAGTTTTATTTGAAAAAACAAAATTAATTAGTAAATAGTATGTAAAATTATTAAGAAAAACTCTTAATAATTATTTAAGTTAACATCTGGCAATAAGATTATTTAATTGTCCTCATCAAAAGCTGCAGTACAAATAATGTTATTATTATCTGATGTTGCTTAATAAGAGAGGAATCTTAATAGCTAAGTGAGATTGTGATGCAAATGAGAGCCCTACTTAGCCTGATCAAATAAGTTATACAAAGTGAAAAACTTATCAAAATACGAAAAGTAATAAGAAACAAACACAGTAAATTGGGAGGGAGTTATACACTGTGGACACTGTTCACTCCCATATGTCAAACTTTCAAAAGCGCTTCAAAAATAAAACTTCTGCAATCACAAAGGAGGGTTTGATTCCCTCTTTAGATAAATATCCCGCATCAAATGGAGGAATCCTTAAAGTTCCTATTTTGTCAGATAAGAAACTCAATCAAAGTGGATCAAATGGAAGAAATAACCTCTCTTTGAATCAAAATGTTAGTAATAATTGTCCGTTTCCAATTAAGAACAAAGAGAAATGCAAGGGAGGGACATTCATCATTCGGAGAAAGAATTCATAATTTGATTTTATTTTTGCAGGCTAATAAGACGTAGGGGATGCTAAAAACTAATCTTCTAGCAATACTAACTTCTCAACAAAGAGCTACAAAAGTGGCTCCTCTTAAGTATCTAAAGCATCAATATCATCTAAGATGTAGACTCAAAAGTAGCAGCAGCAATAACAAATGCCTTAGAACAGTCCTTATTTTATTTAAAATCCGTTTTCTCTTGATCAGCCATCTTTAGGAATCAACTACAATTCTAACACAGGTATGGATAAAAATGGACTGATTGCTGGTCCAAGTAATTCTGCGTTAAATAGTAATGTTACAAGTCACTCCGTACTTCCATAAAATAAATACACAGGATACACACTTTAAACCAATATCCCATAATAGCCAGCGAATCATAAATAATAAAATACAAATGGAAATCCCTATACCATTATTAATCCCTACACTATTGAAGCTATTGAGCATGGAAAGGTACTTTATTTATGGTTTTATTATTGCTGATTATGTTTGAAAAATAAAAATAGATGCAACCATCGGCAAGTTAGGCAAATTCTTCATTAGATTTAGCATCGAATAATGTTAATAAAGCTATTAAAAGCAGCAAAGAAATAATTGAACAACAATAGATCCAAGAAAAAGAAGCGAATGAATACCTTTAATCATGTGTTCCTTCATTTTCTCCATATCAGCCAAATAAAGTACCTGAGAGTTAAGCAGGACAGAATAATATGAAGAATGTAGTCTATGATTTCGTTGGAATCGAACAGCGAGGAGGTCTTGGGGCTAACACAGGAACAAGTGAATGGAACACAAAGAAAGAGAAATCAGATAAAATGCTTGAATACAGCGCGCAGGTTAAATATTTTAACCAGCAATAACAGTAGCAATAGCCACCTTCGAATTCGCGGAAACAGAAAGTACAAGAAGAAGATGCAAAGAGTAAATCTTCTCGCTCGAAGGCAATGGAATTTTCAAAGAATTTACCCAAACCTCGCATAAGAACTGAAAAGAATGCAACTGAAGACACTGGGAGATAATCTGATAAGTAAAATAGGTATCCCTATTCTGAAGATACTACCCCAAATAATCGCAAAAACGGTAACTACGTGCCTCCAAAGAATAATTTCCAACAACAATATGAGTCCGAAATAGACATACTTGAACGATAGCATCTTGAATATCTCAACAAAGTCGAATAGCTTAACATCAATTCATGAACGTCAACATAACAACCACCTTTTAAGATCCCCCTCTAATTACTTTCTTTGTTCAGTCCCCATAATTTATTTTTGTTACCCTTCTTCTTCTTTCTCAAGATCTTCTTCTTTTCTTGCTCTATGTACACAGTTAATTGTCTTGGAATTTTAATTCAATAAGTTTCACAATAAATCAACTTCACAAATACGTTAATTTCTCCATTAATTCTAATATTTAATCACTTTCTAGTACTTTTCCTGAGCTTCTTAGTCGAGATGCTTGCTCAGCAAGATGCTCTAAATATTCTGTTTTATTTTTTGTAAAGTGATCAATATCTCTTTGAGAAATGTTCACAAGCCCCAACGCTGAACTTGCTTTAGATCTGAGTATGTAGTTCTCAAGTTTATCTGGATTCAGTTCAATTGATTTATTAAAGCAAATAGAGGCTTCTGCGAATTCTCCAAGAGCCAGTAAACACTTTCCAAGCAATGTGATGGCTTCTTCTTCGTCTTTCTGTAATTAAACATAGATTTAAATTAGAGTTTAGAAATGAACAGCTAATTACCTTGTAAAGAAGATATTTTCTCAAGAAGAAAGAAGCATCTCCTTATTTTTATTGTAAAATCAGAACTTAAGCAAGCGATTTGTAGACAAGAGGAGAAAAATTCTCCTATTGCATACTCTTCTCAAATAGCAATTCTGCTTCTCGTAATTTGCCTTTGAGTACAACAACGCAAATGTCAATAAGAAAGTTGCTTTCTTTTTTGAATTTAAAATGGCATACCTATTATCCGCTTTGTTTCGCCAAGAAGAAAAAGACAATCGGCATTGTATGGAATTTTTGCGAATATTTTTTCAAGTAAATTCTCTGCTTGTGCCATATTTTTGGAAGAAATCAAGAATCTCGCTTCAATCAATAATTTAGAGTAATCAACAAGATTATCATTTTCATCCTCGAGATTCTAAAATCGCCAAGGTATGGATTCTTTTCCAGGGACCTCCTCTTCCTTGTACAGTTTCTGGGAAAGTGGGGTAATTTTAATACTTGAAGCTATTCGTTATGAATGCTTGTCCCTAAACGATATCTTTTCTCGTTGGCCAGATGCATGCATATTCAATTGTTCTTTGGGGTTAGGATAGTCAGCTTCTTTGCTTTAACTAGTATTCTTATTTTTCTCAGAGAGTCTATTATTAGATGCCTGATCTATTTATTTGCTCTCAATTTGACTTTTTTACAGTATGTACTTTGCTTAATATTGATTAACTTTAACATCAAGGAGACGTCTGTTAAGAGCATCTTATTCTTATCTTCTTTGTATGAGTTCTTATTCACTGACTCTTTAAGACTAATACTTAAGTTCTGCTTGCTTTTATTACTAATAATTTAACTCCGCTATTCTCTCAACTTCAAGTACACGAGGATCAATCATCTACTCATCCATTTCCATTGGAGATGATTTTTTAAAGTATTCATTTTGGCTGTACAATTTCTATTAACCAAACCATTACAAATCAAAAGGTTATGGAAACATTCTAAGAAATAAAAGCAAACCAAAGAAGTTGAAGAAGGATTCATGAAAGGGGGAATAGGAATGAATCCTAAATAGTGTTTATGACTTATTGTTTTGTTTCTTAAGATAAAGGAGTATTTTAATATTTCTTGATTGGCTGGCTTCTAAATCTTTGAAAATTTTTTGCGAATAAAAAAGATGTTAAATGAGAAGTTATTGTGCTTTAATCAAAAAGGAAACATGAAAGTGATGCAAGATAAAAATAATTAATTCAGATTTTTTTGAATGAAAAAGATAGCAGAATTAAAAAGAAAATAATATTCTGAAAAATTAACAAAAAAAAAGAGAAAAAATTACTAAAAGTTAATTAATTTACAAACACAAATAGAAAAGATACTGAAAAGAAAAATAAAAAGATGGAACCTGTAGACGAAGTGAAGGTTATTCCAACTGCGTAAACGGATTAGACTCTTCAATAAGACGTTTCTTCATCAACTACTTAATATTTCGAAAAGGATGAGTTTACTGTACGAAATTATTTTGATATCTATAAATTGACTTTGATAATGATTAAATTGCTTTGTAATCATCTAGATTACAGTAAGCATAACTGATCCGATTGTGCGAAAAGACTAATTATCACAATATGTAGCTTACACTATTAAAGGTGAAGATAAGGTAAATTATTTAGAATTCATGGTTGTTTGGTATTGTTCAAAACCTATGTATTATTAAATTCTTTAGTTAGGTCAGTTTGAAGTTTTGAGGAGATTCAGTGATTTTGATTCCCTTAGACGAATTCTTTAGTAGCGTTGGCCTTCTTGCTATATTCCTCCAATCCCTGAGAAAAAAGCCCTTGGTGGTACTGATCAGGCATTTATTGAGGAAAGAAGAAATATTTTAGAAGGATTCGCAAAGAAAACAGCAGAACTAAAACATCTCTGGTATTCGGACGAATTCTAGATCCTGATCAGGTAAATAAATAAACACACTCTATTATTTTTAATTTCTCTTGAATTAATTTAAGGAGCACAAGTCAGGAAGTTGAAAAAACCCTCCTAAAGTTGCCAGCACAGTCACCTTAAGATTTAGTTCAGAAGTATTCATAATAATTTATGAATCTTAGTGGAAAGGAAATAAATCCAGCAATCGAAGGAAAGATTGAAACTTTCTTTCAATATCTCAAGCGAGTTGGAGCATTGCTTGAGAACTATCAAGATTTTACTAAAAAAACGATGACAATGAAAGAGTCTTGCAATAAACAACAAGAGTTGTTGATTTCTTATCTTTTACCTGAGTATGAGAAATATTGTCTGACAGAATATTTAAGCGGACCAACTGACGGAAAGTTGATTTTCTCAGCAACTACAGATTAGAAACTTGCCCAGTTAGCATCTCATATTGTAAACAATATTTTTTGAGAAGCTTATTTATGCTTTTAATAATTTAATAACTAAAAAAAAAGAAAGATTTCTTGAACAAAGATGATCTAAACTAGCTTTTCAAGCTCATTCGTCATGAAATAAGGGAGATCTCAGCTTTTATTGATTGTTTAGAATCTCGAAAAAGTTACAGAGATTAAAAAGAAAATATGGTCAAGAAACACAGAGAACTTGTGTGCGAATAAGGAAAAATAATTTCTGGAAAATCCTCTCTCAAGTCCATGTTTTCGAAAAAAACAAAGGAAGAAAGTTCCTAGGAGATAAAAGTACAGATCGATACAATCTAAGATGATATTGCTCGAGTCACTGAGATTTACGATATCATGACTGTCTTAGTTGGATACGTGGAAATTGACAGATTCAAAGTAATTCGAATTACTGCTGAGAATATTTTAATAATTTGGATGATCTTGCTTTTCTTTGAATTTAGGCTGAGAAGGAGGAACTTTACTTCGTCACAATCAAGCAACTAGCTAAGAATGAAATTCAGTTCTCCAGACTTGTAATATTCTTACTACTAAATTTTTATCTCCTAATTTGTTCTCTTTTTTGCAGAAATAAGAATTTTGGCAATATATTTTGGACAACCACAATGTCAGCAGCTTTTGAAATTCAATAATACAATTGCATGATTGTCTTAATTCATGTGGAATTTATGTTTTTATCTTTAAAACTTTTTACAGTTCAATTTAGACGAAAAGTAATTGTTTATTACTTGAAAAATAAACAGAATACAAATTTTGTTATTTGTTTATTCATTCGAGCTCAACAACTAGCTTTCCAGCATGGATGAAGTCTCCTTCTTTGAATTTTATGCTCTTCACTACTCCGTCTTGTTTTGCCTTCACCACATACTTTTTTAGAAAATAAGCCAAATCAATTAAAGTTATTTTATCTATGGCATTTTTTTACCTCCATCTTCATTGCCTCTAGAATCACAAGGATCTAGCCTGCTTTCACTGTATCGCCTTTCTGGACATTTACTTTAACTAGCGTGCAAGGCATAGGTGTTTTCACGATTTTAGGGTCAGAGTTGTCTGTAGAGTGAGAAGAACGATTTTCTACTAAATTACTCTCAAAAGTGAAATGTAAAGTATCTCCGAATTCATTGAATACTACGCTTTCTTCTCCTCTAACCACAAACTAAAATGATGATTAGTAATTTCTATGGGCTGCCTTAATCTCTCACATCAGTTTGGATGGTGCTTTCTGAAGTTGTGATTCTAATTTGAGAATCAGAAAGGAGAGTAAACTGCACATTTTGGAATTCCTTGATCACATGCTTGTTCTATGGGTTTTTGATAACGATTGTCATAGTGTTATTCTCTCCATGGGTGACTTGTATTTCATACTTTCAAATAGTCAAACACAAAAATTAATGGAATTTATTATTTTGCAAGGTTTTTACTTTCAGTTCTGCTTCGATGAAAGTAGCTGTTGCTTTGATTGAAAAAGTCTCGGTTTTAGGATAGTTCATGCGGAAATTTAAAAGAGATGAATGAACTTTCACGTCTTATTAGCTGTGAGCGATTTTGCATACAACTGAACTGAGAATCTACTCGTTCATGACTTTGCTGACCTAGAAAAGTAACTTTGTTATTATTTGCTGAAGTTGATAATAATAAACCTGATGAAGAAGTTCTTTTTTGTGTTTTTCGATAAAGCCTGTGTCATAATCTCCTTTAATGAATTCAGGATGCTAGCTGCAGGTTCTCAAAAATCGAAGATTTGTTGGCAAACCTACTACTTTGTAGTCATCTTTGAAAAAATAATTTAATTATGTTATTAGTAGGATCCAAAACTTAAATATTATTACTAAGAGCCTTGTTCAATGTTCCAATAGCAGCTGATCTATCTTTCCCCCAGACAACAAGCTTAGCAATCATGGGATCATAAAATATTGAAATCTCATCTCCTTCTCTCACACCGCTCTCCAGTCTGACTATTCCGGTTTCTTCTTTTGGTTCTCTGAAGAATTCAAGCTTGCCGTTTCCAGGTAGGAAATTATTATAAGGATCTTCAGAGTAAATTCTGGCTTCAATTGAATGACCTCTAATTTTAAGTTGATCTTGTGTTTTTGGTAATCTTTCGCCCTAAGCTACTCTAAGTTGCCATTCAACAAAATCTTCTCCTGTAATCATCTCTGAAATTGGATGTTCTACCTGTTCATTAATTCTAATGTCTAAATTGAAAATAAGCAAATTAATTACTTGGAGTCTTGTGTTCATCTCCATAAAGAAGTATTCCTTTGAAGCAAGATCGAAAATGAATTCCACAGTTCCTGCATTGTAATAACCAACAGCCTTAGCAGCATCTACTGCGCAAGAACCTTTAAAATAATTAAGATAAGTAAAATAAGTAAGATAAGGTTCATTAGTAATAATATTCTTACCTATACTCTCCCTGAGCTTAGTAGTGATATTTGAGGGTGCTTCCTCAATAACTTTTTGATGTCTTCTCTAAATTGAGCAATCTCTTTCGAATAAATGCACATAGTTCCCATGGTGATCTCCAAATACCTAAACAATTGATAAGTTTCTTGAAAAGCCATTTGGTGCATTTTTTACTTGGACTTCAATGTGTCTGGGCTTTGTGATGTATTTCTCAATGAGAACTCTCTCATCTTTGAAAGACTTTAGAGACTCTCTTTTTGCACTTTCAAGAGCTTCAAAGAAATCACCTTCTTTCGTGACTATTCTCATTCCATTTCCACCACCACCTAACACTGCTTTAATAAGAACTGGAAATCCAATCTTCCTGGCTTGCTCGAATAGGCTTTTTTATTTTACAACACCACATTTAAAACCTTAATTTATCTAAAGTATTATTTTTACTAATCTTTGTCTTAATTTTCGCCATGATATCCAGGGACAACTGGAACTGAAGCACCCATCATAATATTTTTGGATTCGCTTTTTGATCCCATTTTTCTTATTGCTTAAGTTGGAGGTCCAACAAATATCTAAAGCAAAAGAAATTATTATTAGTCTCAAACCTATGAACAGTTATCTTTACAATCTTGCTCTGATTGCATTCATCAGCAAAGTCTGCATTTTCTGACAAGAAACCAAATCCAGGATGAATCGCATGGCAATTTGAGTCATGAGCGATCTCAATAATTTTCTGAGAATTTAGATAACTTTAAACTGTTTAATGAATAAATGTTAATTACGATGCAAAATCAACAAAACTTTTTAGAAAGAATGATAATGTTTTACGAGAAGGAGCAGGTCCTACTCTATAAGCCTAATCAGCCATGCTCACAAACTTGCTTTCTCTGTCTATATCAGAATAGATTGCAACAGTTTTTATGCCCATTCTTGAATGAAAATAGCAATATAAAGCAAATAAATCAAGGTTGAATAAAACTAAAATATTCAAGCTGTCATACTTTTTAGCAGTTCTAATTACTCTGCATGCAATCTCTCCTCTATTAGCTATCAACAGTTTATTTATCATTTCCTTTGTTCAAAACTAGTTTGTCTTTTCTTTGTTACGAAATTTTTCTATTCAAGAGATAATATGATATTTTCATTCTCAAGTTACCAGTTTATTTGGTCATTTCCCCAAGACAAGTGGCTAAACAAGCTCAATAATACGTCAAATAGAGATCTTTTCGATAGTATGTGATATTTAAATGTAGTAAGGTAAGCAAAAGAAGAAGAAGAAAAAAACTAGCAATAAATAAGAATTAAAAAATTAAATAGATTTTGCTTTAAAAAAAATGTTATCAAGCAATGAACATTTTACATTTATTATTTATTATCGATTAAGCATAATAGATTGAGGAAGTATATTCAATGCGAAATGACTGCAATTAGATAAAATACGTATATTTTAGTTCATTCATAGCATTCTATCAAAATTTGTAGTTTCTCATAAAGAAGAGGTTATTCTTTTTTATTTTTTTAATTGCAAAAAAAAGATAGTTGTCTGTGAATTTTGTTTGAAGTGTTTTTGAACATTCTGGATTAATTTCAGGAAGTCTAAAAATAAGTGTACTAGAGCCACTTTATGAAGATTTAATTATCGTAAATACATTTAATTTATCAATTGTAACATGCCGTCTATCTAATAGATTCTAACTATTAACCTGCTTTGTTCAAAATGCAATAATAATTATTAACTAGTCTGTAGAGTACAATTGATGTTTTGGCAGAGAGATTGTCAAAGTCATTATTTTGTTGCGGAATTTAAGCAAATTAATACTGCAAGTATTACAATAATAATTACTGGAAGAAAAACCTATATTTAAACAAATAGATTGTTCTCTTTCAAGCATTCAACTGTATTTATAAATGATATGATATGCTCTTATTTAAAATAATTATCATTTACATTTTCTAATAAAATCTTTAAAGAATCAAGATGCTTTTAATAAAAAAATTGCAAAACTGTAGTAGTCTCTTTATTTACAAAATATCAAATTTAATTAACTCAAGAAGATGAGAAATTAGGAGGAATAAATTAATTAATAATGTAGGATCTTGATAGGAAAACACATTAATTTCAAACTAACGTGATACACTTGAGAAATTAATTGATTAAAGGGCTTTAATTACCTGTTATTTATGATAATTTGAAGCAGCAGCAGCAGCAAAAGACAGATTTGGAAGAACTAGTGAAGTAGGAAAAGCAGGATAAGAAAAAAATAATTAGTTTTACTGAGAAAGTAGCTTTTTTGGATAAAAGAAACAAAACAAAAAAGAGAGAGGATAGTTGCAAAGAAAGAGGGTAATTAAAGATATATTAGCAACTGAGTCGTGGAGCCATGGCTCGAAAATACTAGCTTAACTTCTTAGAGGAGGAGGATCAAAGGAAGGCTTTCTCGAAATAGCAAAAATCAGTGCAGTATAAAATGAACTATTTAACTTGCAGTATCTTATTTATCCTTCAGGTTATTCTCTTCATACGGTTGTAGGTTTTCGATCCAAATGGGTTTCATATTGTTGTTGTTTCAGCTTTAGTCTCTGTTCTAGCCTTAGCTATTAATCATCAATCTACTCGATTTGCTACGATTCTAGTTTTTGTGCAATATATTTTACTCAACGCATAATTCACTACGGATATCTACCAAAAATTCATTTTTTAGTAAGTCTCCAATAAACCAGAGATGTTCTTGATCGGACTGGGCTATGGTAGTTTAAATTTGTTCATCATTTGGACATTTTAAAAATGGTATGTGCGAAGTGCCTGCATGTGGATTTCATGTGTCTTAGCGTTTGTTTGGAGCGATACAAACTTCACTAGCAAGCTTTCCTACTTAGTCATAATATACATCACCACTATCTTTGGAATAATATTTTTCTACATTGCGGAGCGCTTTGAAAGGGAGAACTTCTCTATTATTTTTCAATAAAACAGGAGCTTATCTGATTGGTAGCGAATTATTAAGGAAAACATCCCTTAATCGATGGTTTTCGTAACTCGGCCGAAAAACAAGAACACTTCTTCGAATGCTTCTAGTTAAATAAAAAAAGAACTTACTGAAAATTAGCTGAGCACGAAGATTGAATTATCAAATTAAATAAGGGAGAAAAGTGATTCAAAAAATGTAGCTAAAAACAACGAGCTTGTATTTAATTTTGTCAATAAGAAATTTTATGATTAGTTTAAAATCAAAGATTGGGTTGAAAAGCAGCAGCAACAGCAGTAACCATTGTCTAATTAAGCTCACGGTAGTCAATAATAATAATAATAATAATAATAGCAAGGCCTCTCTAAATTTGCTTTGGCTGGTGGATTAATAAACAAGAATTAAAATGATGCCATCAGTTCTAATTTGATATGCGCTGAATCGCAACTTCACTAGATTCTTTTTAATTCCATTTTTAAAAATATCTTAGTGTCTCCTTCCGAAGGTGGTCGTAGCTTTAATGATTTTGACTCTAGTGCTGAGAACACTGATAAGACAGTGGATACGTAGACTCTAAGTGAATTTTTAAAATCTTTCATTGATGAACAAAGGAATTAGT
>Ga0302271_10000660_pt1 | contig 33805 bp, 24 predicted proteins | sample III_Bog_N1_1_FD_198767 | JGI IMG/M metagenome (GOLD analysis project Ga0302271, IMG submission 198767) | Peat permafrost microbial communities from Stordalen Mire near Abisko, Sweden - III_Bog_N1_1 | ecosystem: Environmental > Terrestrial > Soil > Wetlands > Peat | place: Sweden: Abisko... | reverse complement strand
ATAGACATGAGTCTTTCTTTTTCTTATTGAATTTCTTCTTTTGATACAGGGAGATGTTTGAAATTGTGTCTTTTTTCATCTTCTGCAAACCAAGCAGGGAGTGCATCTTGATCTTCAAATGCATATCTAGAATAAGTTGAATCAATAATATCTTCTCTAGCTCTCTTTCTTTGCATTTTCTTAGCAAGGGCGAGTGTTTCTGCCAAATTATCGATATCGAAATCTTCTTATTTAGGTACAACTTCGAATCCATCTTCCTTAACACCAGCAGGTTCTTCTTCTTTTTTAAGTTTTTTCTTCTCAGCTCTTTTCATCGATCTTCTTCTTTTCTCCATATCAGAACGAGGTACCTAGATCACATATTAGTCATCATCGGAGACTTCACCAGGGACTGTTTCATTAGGATTGATTTCACTGTGAGGTCTTTTTCCAATGTAAAGATCTTCGTTGTACATGTCAATATATTATGAATTCTTTCCATGAAGGTGATCATCTTCATCCTCATAGTCGTCTTCACTGCCAAACTAGACTTCTTCTTCGTTTACTTCATCGGACTTTTCAACAAGATGGGACTTTTTTAGTGGATTAACAAACCCAACAGCTGGTTTCTTAGATTTAGTAGAACCAACTTTTTTAGTTTTCTTTTCTTCCTCTTCTTCTCCACTGCTAACATCTAACTCACCTTCATCATCAGAACCAGCAATATCGTCTTCATCATCGGAAATGTCATCATTAAATAAACCCTTATCGAACCATTTTCTTCTTTTTATTCCATTTTCTAACATTTCTTCATCGTCCTTCAGCAAAGGATTTCTATATTTATTCTCACTTAGACTCTCAACCTACATTTCATTGTTTCCATGATCTTCGAGATCCTATATAAAAAGAATAACGTTAGTTATCTGAAATTCCAAAACCCCAATAATCCTTATTTACCTTATTAGCTTTTCTTTTCTTGGAAGCTTGAGCTTTTAGTTATTTTTATTCATAGATTGCTTCAAGATTTTATTCTAATTCTTTATTATTCTTGAAGGAAATATTCTTTTATTTGGGAGCCTTCTTTTCTTCTTCTGAACTTTCAATGTATTCCATGTCCATCACGCCTTTGTGATGATCTTGGTTGAATAATTCTTCATCGACAATATCATTAGCAAATTACAGACCAAGAGCTTGTTTGGAGATTAACTTCAGATTTCTTTCCTAGAAATAAATAGAAATTATTTAAATATCAGGTCCCATATAATATTATCTTATTTTACCTTGACTTTACGTTACTTATTGAGTTATTTCTTTTACTCTTCTTAAAGCTCTTAATTTAGTTCCTCTCCATCATCTCCTTCATCTCCACCCTCTTTTTTAGAACCTTCGTCGTCCTCATCCTCATCTTCTTCACTGTCTACTCCTTCTTCTTCTTCATCATCATTTTCACCCTCTTCATTTTCATCTTCCCACTCTTACTCCTCTTCTTCTTCACCTTCCATGCTGCCATCTAATTCTCCTTCTCCTTGTTGCTCAATAGCATCTACTTATTTCTTCTTCGATGCTTCTTTTTCTTTTCTAATAGCATGTATCACCTTGCCTCTCCATTTAATCAGCTATGAAATCTCTCTCTTTCCAATAACTAGAATGTCTTCACAGAGAGTCTCCCAATCCTTAGGAGGATCTGCTAAAGCAAGATACTGATCTTATTATGCTTTTGGGAAAGATATCGCATTGTGCATCAAAAAGACAGCATATGGATTATCAATCTTGACAAACTCATCAAAAGAAATAGGCTAAAACACACTCTGCTTAACATCATCTCCATAACCGACTCTCTTTCTGCGCTTTTGCATAATCTTATCGATAGAATTAACTTCGTGCTCGATTTATTGAGCGTAGAAATCATCTTCAGTATCCTAATTATTGTAAAAAATATATTAAATTCTGAACGAACAAAACCATATTTTTAATCTTATTACCTTGAAAATATACTTTGAATCGAAGAGCTTCTCGTCGATGAATTCAGGATCGATGAAATCAGTGCAGACAACAAAGATTTCTGCAGAAGTAAATCTAGATGCTTTAGGCTTGTTCGCCTCAATCTTTCGGAAGAATTTATTGCAGACCCAGATCAATGCATTGTAATCTTTAGAACGGAAAACTTTAGTCACAAAAGTACCTCCTTTTCTCAAGAAATTCACTGCTAACTTAAGTGCAGACAGTGTCAACTCAATTTGATTGAACGCATCCTTCGCCCAGTTAGCTCCTACATTGGGAGCACCATCATTCAGCACAACATCCGCTTTCTTTCCTTTCAGTTCTTTTTTAATCAACTAATAACATGCAGGAGTTGTAATATCCTACGTGAATGTCTTGCAACCTGGAATTGGCTTAATCGGAACAAGATCAAGACCAATCTTTTAGCAAGTAATCGGACAAAACTTTGAAGCAACTTGAAGCCTAATAACCAAAAAAGAACTTAGCACACAAGAAAATTCTTTTAATCTAATTATTCTTACCATCCACCTGGAGCGGCACAAAGATCAATGAGTGCTTCTGATTTTTCTAGGAATCCATATTTCTTATTGATTTATATGAGTTTGAAGCAGGCTCTGGAACGATAACCAAACTCCTTGGCCATGTGATAATGGACATCTTTTCTGGTTTTTCCCTTCTTTTCTTTACGAGGCATTTCTCTTTGATTTGCTTTTGTACTTCTTTTGTTCTCCTTTGGGTTGTTTGGACAGTTGAAATTCAGATTAATTTATCAAACACAGCTTGCACAGATTCTTAATCAATTGAGTCTTTTACATTTCAATTTACCTAATTTTAACCTTTCTACCATTCAAAGCATGTTTTGTTTTGCTTTCCCAAAATTATTTCTGGCAATGGGCATAAAATATTAATACAATTTAAGCACATTTTTTAAAAATCACTCGAAGCTTAATAAATCTCTTTCATAAAATCTAGTTTTTATTAGTTTTTAATTGCTTTGAATGCAAGAGAATCGTTAATTTATACTTTCAATATTAAGATAGTTCAAATATTTGATCAATTCATTTGAAATTTCAATGAACTTTTATGCTAACTCTTAAAAAAATTACAAGATAAATAAACTTGGATTTAAAAAGTAAAAAAGTGTGTAAATTCAGAAAAATGATTAATTCTTCAAGTAATTAGTAGAAAATACTAATTCTATTATTATTTCTTCAGCTTGTTTTTACTATTGGTAATGCAAGTCTCAACAGCTAAAAAAACAATTTATTAATAATTTTTGAATATTTTTTTATATTTTAAAAGTAAAATTCTACATTTTTGAGAGATTAAATATAATATTTACTAATGTGTATTGTTCTATTCAATGTGTTAGAAAATGTGACTATCATTAAGCTGACTTTAATTTTGTGGTGTGAGTGTCAATATGAATATCTAAATATGAATCATTATTATTTCAATTTAATATCAATAGGTTTAAAAAAGATAATTATATTGACCTTAAGACTTAATATACAGTTACATAGTTGAATTTTCATTTTTTGTTCATTTATTTCATTTAAAGAAAGAATATAATTTTCAAAAACTGTCATGTTCATAAGAAGATCATTTTTTAGAATTATTTTAATTATCTCAATGGCACATACTTATCACCAACACTTGAATTTGATTTCAGCAAACATCAATAAGGATATCGCTTTTTAAAATTTTCACTTAGGATTTGGGAAAATAATATAATAATTATTAAGGAGCTGATTCAGAATCATTGAAATAAAAGAAAGTAACTACTTAAATAATTTATATAATCGTTGATCTTTTTTTCTAGATAAATAAGACACATCACACACATTTAAATGCTCCCGAAAAAACCAGCCCTCAAACCAGGAAAAGACCAAAATGAGTTTGATATGAATAAGCAATCATCCTCTCAATAAGGCCAGAGCATGTCTTCTTTACCTGGACCATCGTTAAGAGATGCGGTGCGAAAAGTCTCAAACGCTGGAATATTTAGACGCTAATCTAAGATAGTCAATCCTTAGGATGAACTTGCACAGCAAGTGATGCAAAAATACGGCTTGGAACGTCTAGATTTAGAGAGAGTCAATTTTAACTTCAAAAAATTTGTAACAGCAGAAAACGGCAAGTTACAATTCCATTAGTTGCTAGGAATCTTGAAGAGTAAAAAAGTGAATATTTTTGATTTATCTTCAATATTCAGTTTAATTGTGTGTGATCTTGACTCCTAATATTATAAAAAGATATGCAGTTTACAGTCGATGAAAGTCTCAAAAAGTTGATTTTCAAAGAACTGGAGGATAAAGGAATCAAAGTAATAGAGCTTGAAACTGTATTTCTGATCGTAGGAATGCTTCGTCAAAAAGAGCACAAACTCATGGAAGAGGGAGATGATGACTATCAAAGTGAATTCAGTAAGAAAGATTAGATTACTTAATTAAAAGAGATTAAGGGGGAGTGGGAAGGAGTCTAGTAAATTACTAAGGTCCTTAGTGATGATGAAGATTTTTATAAAACTAAAACATAAAAGAAAAGAAAGAAAATTTTTGAATGAGGATTGTTTTAATTTTATGTTTTTTTTTATTTTAAAAAAGTTGATGCATTTGTGGCGTTGGGAGGAAATCCTGATTCTACAGGAAAAGTAATGAAAACAGCAATGCTTAAGGTTATAAAGGACGAATTTGATTTGACATTTGATATCGAAAAAATAATGGAACGAATCGAGGCAAGCTCTGAAGAGCTAGATTACCACACATTTTGTATGCTGTTTGATACATAAAACGAAGAAAAAAATAGAAGAAGTTCAAGGGCATCCACAATACTTTCGGTATGATTTTTAGTTTCCTAAAGAGAAAGAAAGGGGCAAATTTATTTATTGATTTTGGCATTGGAAGTTAATTTGTTTTTTCTATTTTCAATCTAATAATAATGATAATAAAGGGGACATTTAATTACTTGAAAATCCTATTAGGTTTTGATTAAATTGAAGTTGAAAGATTATTCTAAACTTATTTTTTTAAAAAACAGCAATTCAGTCAGCGATCAAGAAAAAGTGCTAATTCTATGGCTACGGTGAAAGTACGGTACTAAGATTTTGAGAAATTTTGTTAAGATTTCTCGGATTGAGTAAAATAGAGGGATCTGAGAAGCTTAAGAGAGAAATAATAGCTTTTTTAAGGTTAACATTTGTAAAATAATGTCTTTGTTTATTACTTGTAGCTTGGGTTTATTGCTTCCTAATTGCTCAAAATTCAATCTCAATAAGAAGACTGAAATGATTAGTCTAACATAGATTTTTGGTGAGATGAGGAAGACAGTATTAAAGATATGAAAATGTCTATGGATAAACATGGCAAGGGAGGAAGAATCAAGTTATTAGATGGAAATATAAACTTAAAAATAAGAAAGGATGCGCCAAATAATATGGAACAAGAGAGAAAAAACAAAAATAACTCATAATTAAGAGTTTTGAGTGTTCAAAGTTACGGGATATTTGATAAAAAACCTTAAATAAAGCAAAAATAAACAGCTACAAAAAAAGAAAAAAGTATCTTCCACAGAAATGTCATCAAATAAGAGAAAGAATCAAGAGTAAACTGACGAGCCTGAGCTCAAGAAAAAGATTAAACCTACCGAGGAAGGCGAAGATGAGAGCCAAGAGGACTCCGAGGATTTAGAAGAAGAATTCGAGGAAGATGTTAGTGGTTCTGGTAAGATTGAAAAAAAAATTTATTGCAATGAATTCAAATGTAAAAATGGCTTTTTCTTTTTTAAGATGATGACGAAGATGGTGATGATGGAGATGAAGATGATGATGAAGAGGAGGAGGGTGCTCCAGTTTAGGTTGCCAAGAAATAAGTGAATCCTGCAGTCAATAACAATCAAGATGAAGATGATGATGAAGATGAGGAAGATGATGATGAAGAAGACGATGATGATGAAGATGATGATGACGAAGACGATGAAGATGATGATGACGATGAAGAAGTAGAAAATGGTGCTCCTCTTGCTAAGGTTTCTGCTCTTCTGGCAAAAGATGCTAATAATGAAGATGACGAAGATGATGATGATGAAGATGAAGACGAAGAAGAAGGAGATGATGATGACGATGAAGATGATGAAGAAGATGATGAATGAATAACAATAAATATTTTAGAATCTTTCATTTCCATCAAAAAGGATTTTTTTTGTTATGTTTATCTTCCAACTATTTTTTGCACAAGTTAGAGTAAAATAATCATTTTTACTATTTAGTCATTTTTACTATTCCTAAACACTATAAATTTGCTTTCTCCTTTTGATTGATCAAAACTTATAAATGCATTCATCTCTTCGTTTAACTTCACTATTAATAATATATAAATAGCCTTTTTTTGATTGGCCAACAAGAATTCATACAGATGTAATTAATTTCTCCAAAAAGAAGAAGAAGAACAAACAAAATAATTAACTCAACTATTGAACAAGGTTCAGCTGCTTTCAAAACACTGCTTCCACATCATTAATGGTTAAGATCAGCACGATTTGCAGATCGGATAATGACTACGTTCGAGAAACTAAATTTGACATTACAAAAGTCTAGCGAAATTCAAATCCGACTCTTCACTAATTTTAGAAGGCGCGTGAACATCAAAGAGCACTTGTTGCTACGAAACTTGATAAAATGTTTGCTAAACCATTTCTAGGTGCGTTATCAGGTCACTCTGATTCGGTGTCTGTCATTTCAAAATGCCCTTCGAGTCTTGTGAAGATTGTTTCAGGAACATTTGATGGAGAAATAAGAGCTTGGGATGTGTCTGAAAGGAGATCTATTTTTTCATTGAATGCTCATAAGCAACAGGTTAAGGGCATTTCTTTCTCTCGAGATGGGCAAAGGTAACATTTATGCTATTAGCGCTCAGTTGAAGGTTTTTCGTTTTGGGAAAAAAAGAGAGAATTGATTCGTAATTTGTTGATTACTTTTGATTTTTATTGCATTTCTTTCCAACGCAGATTCGTTTCGAGCGGGGCAGATAACATCATCAATCTTTATGATTTCCAAGACCAACTCAATAAACCAGATAGAGACCCATTGAGTAGCTATTTCAGTAAGCATATCCTGGGAAACGTTGACCACTGCTGGAAGGGAGATTAATTTGCTTCAAGTGGAGGAGTTGTCCAAGTATGGAGCTATGAAAGATCCAAGCCACTCCATTCATTCGAGTGGGGAATGGACACTGTGATAAAAGTTAAATACAACCCATCTCAGCATAACTTATTGGCAGGAACAGGAATCGATAGGAGTGTAGTTCTTTATGATGTCCGAGGAGACACAGGAATATAGAAGGTCTTTCTAGCAAATAAATGCTAAACTATTTGTTGGAACCCTACTGAGCCGATTAACTTCATTGCTGGATGTGACGATGGAAATTGCTACAGTTTTGACATGCGAAAGATGGACTAAGCTAAAATGATCCATAAAGATCACATCGGAGCTGTAATGGACATAGATATCGCTCCTACAGGCAGAAAATTTGTAACTGGAAGCTACGATAAAACTATTAGAATTTTCGATGTCGAAAAAGGACGCAGCGAGGAAATTTACCATGCAAAACGAATGCAACAGATATTCTCTGTGTGCTGGTCCATGGATAATTAATATATTCTCAGCGGATCTGACGATATGAACATCCGTATCTGGAAAGCTAAAGCGAGTGCTTAACTTGGAATTATCGACAAGAGACAGTAAACAACTATCAACTATCGAGAAGCACTAAAAGACAAATTTAAACATAATCAAGATGTGTAAAAGATTGTACGAAAGAGACATCTACCAAAGTACATTCAAAATGCGAAAAAGCGCAAACAAGAGCATAAACAATCTGTGTTCCGCAAACAACAAAACATGGAACTCAACAATGCACCAGGAAAGTTCAAAGCAGAAAGAAATAAGAAAGTAGAATAAGTCGAAAATGTCTGAATAACTACATAAAATAATTATCCTTTATTTTTGTGTATGTGATGTTCTTTAAAAATTGTTTCCTATCTTTCATTTCCCACTACCATTTGATACTTTACATTTCTCCTCAAAGAGATGAAGTTTCATAGCTCATTTCTTGTGATACTTGTTGCTTTTCTGCTCTCTTTTTTGTCAGGGTCTCAAAGAAAATTGATCTAATTTCTGATTTGGGAGAATTCTTCATAATATTAGTGATTTTCTCAATGATTTCTTGCTTCAAATCGTAAATCAGTTTATTCTTACAAAAATGGCTTCCAAGATACTCTACACTTCTCGCCCAGCGCACGAAATACTCAAACAAAATTTCATAGCTCAAACAATCTATTTTCAAAACAAAAAAATAGCTTAATCAAAGACATTGTCAAACCTAAGGAAATATTGTTACTTTGAAGGAATTGCATGTATTCTATCTCGATATCCTCGAAAGGCGAGAATAGATTCAATTCTAACTATTTCACCCAACTTTCTAGTCTTTCAAGATTCTGAGGTTCTTCCTTGAGATTATCTAGCGAAGAAACAGTACTTGGGTTGCCGATGCACATGATGAGATTCACAATAACATTCTTGTTCTTAGGATTCGTTGGAGATGTTAGAGTAATGTGAGCCAAAGAGATAATGCATTGCTTTCGAAGTTCTACCTTTGTGCTGGAAGCGAATTCAATAAAAGTCTTGAGGATTTTATTGTCTTAAACAAGCAAATCTATTCCCTGAGTTTTTGGTAATTAAACAAAAAAGTAATAATTAGCTTCATTTTTTAAGAGAAACTGTCTTAAAACTGATTACTTGCTATTGAAGAGAGAGGAAAGAAATGATTTGGAAAGCAGAAGATATTTCTTCTTGAGATGAAGACAGAATAAGTTTTCGAACAAACGCAAGGATATCCTTGGATAGTTGTGGAGTTAACTTCATGGCTTGAGCTCCAATCATCTTGACAACTAATAAAACTGCTGATTTTCTGACAAGAAGATCCTCATTCGGGTCGAAAGCTTCTTAGATGATTTGCTGGGTGATTTTTTATTCTGCGAGATATTTAGCATTGTATTCGTGTTCTCCAAATTATCCAAATATCTCCACAGCGTTCAATTTCACAAGGATGTCGTCTGTCTTGTAGATCGAAATAGCCTTCTCTAATATGCCTGATCGTTGTTTAGTTTAGAAAAAGGAAATAAATCAATTGAAAATTTGGTAAAATTATTCCTTACCTGTTCCTGATAGTTTCTCATGCAGCTACTCAGAAGAATTAGACATAGATACAACTAACTCCATGTATCTTAATGCAACGACTTCATTTGTATTTTCGATTCCTACTTTAACTTCTGCCAACCAGATATTGTCGCTCATCAAAACTGGGCCACTTTTAATTTTCAGCATTTTGTTTAGCGCTCTTAATATCTTTATAGCTACTTCAGTCTCTTCATCTGAAAGAAGATACGTTAATGCCTTGACGTACATGTTATATAAAGGATGCTATTGACTAGCGAGAAGCACATCACTGATTTCATAAGCATGAAGATCAATGCACTCAGCTGCAATAGCTCGCACGTGACTCTATGGATGGAGCATCAGTTATTATAACACTTCTTGGTCTTCTTTGTCTTCCGAGAAAAGAAAGAAAGAGAATAACTTTGGATGTCTGATCCATTATTTGATAACTTGCTCTGATTTGGTGTAAATATTGTTATCTTAAGTTGCGAGAAATCCAGCACCTACGATGCCTTTAACGCCGTATGTTTTGATGAATTTCTCAAGCTTTTCTTTGTCGAGAAGATTCTTCTAAGTTTCAGATAGTTATATGATGAATTCTTGAAGTTGAGACATTTTTAGATTGTTTTCAATGAGTAGATTATATTTGTGTTTTTTTACCTGATAGATGTGTTTGTTTGTTTCAAATCTTGTTTTGATTAATTTTTGCAAAGATAGTCTGAAAAGCAAAATTATATTAACTTGTTTCTAAATATCAAATCTGACATCTCTAAGATCTCAGATCTTTTGTTATCTGCTATGAAGGAGGATGATCTAAATTAAAAATGAGTTCTATTAAAGTAGTATTGATTTATTATATTATCAGATATTGAGATGTATTAGGACCACTCATATAACTTTTCATATCCATTTGAAAAGAACTGAGATAATTTTAATAATATACTTGATAAAGGAATCAGTGAGTAAAACAAAGGGAATATTTTTTTCAATCAGCTAATATTGAAAAAAATGAACTCCTATTCAATAATTAAATCTAACATTAAAAATTAGCCCGAATGTTAAAAGCGACTTTTTTTCTAACTTTTTTTGTTTCATTTTTGGTTCCCCCCCCCCCCCCCCCTACGAATAAGCAAATAATATGATATTTCAAGATTAGCATTTATTTTCAAATTATGCTTTGAAAGGTTAAACTTTTCTTTCTACAGACAAATAAAATACGCTATTACTCTACCACCACAATTGGGAGGGTAAATAATAACACATTAAACAATCGCCAGGAACAAATCGAAAAAAGATAATCATAAATCCTGACGATATCAAAAAAAGTGAAAGAATGCAAGGAGATAGGAAAAAAAGTTAACCTGCAGGATCAGTTGAAACTCAAAGCCACGAATGGGCTACAATAAGTAGCGAATTCAATTAATTTCGCAGTATTCCTAGTGCGCCAAGCATGACAGCTGGCGTAGGTGGGTTATCCAAAGTTGAGTTCTAAAGTATTCAACAATAATAGACGATCTCAGAAGAATCGTATCTCATAAATAACTCAAATGAATCAAATGAAGAGGGAAATATAAGTTGCAAAGAGAGAATTAAGCGATGGTTATCGAATGAAGTTAATTGGAAGATAATGCATGAGAGAAATATTATTTTTAACTGTTCTGAGGAGGATTCAAATGTAGATGAACTAGAAAAATCTCTTTTGCTTTATCCAGAATCTAAAAAGAAGAAGTCTTAGAAAATCAAACGATAACAACAATAATAATAATAATTTAGATCGAATGCAATATGCACATCGAAATACACTATCTTGAACTTCTTCTTTATCAACCTTTACGAGTAATTCACGAAACTCGCGAATATCTATTTTCTCGCTATGGGATTGTTCCAGATGATTCCTGCAATTTCCAGCAGTGAAGGAATACCTTATGTGTATCTCCCTCTATCGTTTATTATTGTGGTTACAGCTATTAAAGATATCGTTGAGGATATTAAACGGCATAGATCTGATGCAAAAGAGAATAATTATCCGACTGAAAGATATTCCAAAAATCAATTCACAAAAGTTAGAAGCGCAGAAATCTAAGTTGGTGATATTATCAAAGTTTCGTAGAATCATCAAATCCCTGCGGATATTGTGCTTCTTTTTAGCTCAACGTAGATAGCTGGGAATTCAAATTAAGCGAGGAGGAAGGGAGTGTGTTATCTTGAAACAAAGAATCTAGATGGTGAAACTTCCTTGAAGACCAAAATAGTTAACAAGGGAGTGTAGTAGCTGATTAAATCGGAGGAGAGTCTTGCAGATTTCGAGGGGACATTGAAAAGTGAAGCACCGAATCCTTTTTTATATAAATACAGTGGATCTCTTAGGCTTTTTCGGAAGGATAAGACTGATGAGAATTTCCTTAGAGTGCATTGTGAGGAGGAAAATTTTGTGTTAAGAGGGAGCATCTTGAAAAATACTGCATTTATTATAGGTGTTGTGACATTCACAGGCCATGAGAGTAAGATAATGCTGAATTCAAATCGTCCGCGTCCCAAGAAGAGTAAAGTTGAGTTGGATATGAATAGAAAGATAATATTAATTTGGCTGAGTCAAGCAATATTTTGTTTGATCAGTGCAAGCTTTGGGCTGCTGTGGTTTGCTCTCAACAAGGATAGTTTATCGTATCTTGAACTTGACAATGATGGAATTTCATAGAATTACTTTGGATATTTTTGGGTTAGATATGGGAATTGGCTGTTAATATTTATGAATTTTGTACCAATCTCGCTGCTGATTACTCTGGATATTATCAGAATATGCTAGGCGATAGTAATAATGAAAAGCAAAAAAATGATCTCGTTTCATCTTATTGATCAGAATGACGATGTAAATAGTCTAGCTAAAGAAGATATTATCTCATAAAGAGAAAAGGATAGGCTATCAGCTTCAGATGAATAACTTTTAAAAAAGAAACAAGAAGAAAATGAGTTAGCTTCTCCGATAACACCATCTTAAGACCAAATTTACACTAAAATTCGCCCTATTGTTCAAGCCTCCAATTTAAATGAAGATCTTGGTAAGAATATTTTCTTGAAAAACATACAATTTCAAGGAAAAAATTTGAAAATTGCATTTGGTTTGTGATTTAATATTTTGTTTCTTTAACAACATCAAAAACAGGTTAGATAAAATGTGTATTCAGTGACAAAACAGGTACTCTCACTTGTAATGTTATGAATCTCAAAGCAGTGATATTCAAAGGAAGAATCTATGGCGAATTACAAAATGAGTACATGAGTTCTCCAAACGAATCTCAGCCTGAATTTGACACTTTTCAAAGACGACTTCAAAATGAATGTCAGGGTAAAAACAAATAAGAAGAAGATAACAAACCTGAAAATTTGAACTTTAAAGACATTGAATTCATGGAAATGGTTTAAACAAATTCTGACCCTGATCTTTACAAGTTTCTAGAGCATTTAGCAATTTGCCACACTGTGTTGTATTCTGAATCGCCATCTGGAGGATGCTGCTACTAGGCAACATCTCCAGATGAATTAGCTTTAGTTAATTTCTCAAAATTCTTCGGAGTTGAGTTTAAAGGCCATACTGAACAAGAAACTATTAAAATAACTTCAAAGAATTGTATTGATGCAGATAACAATCAAACTGAATTCTAGATGTTACATATCCTGCATTTTTCAAGTGAACGAAAGAGGATGAGTGTCATAGTCAAGGACTATCTTGGGAGAATAGTGTTACTCACAAAAGGAGCAGATTAAGTGATACTGCCGAGAATCACATCAATAACGTTAAATTCCCAAGAAATTACTAATCAAAATATTAACAATAAACTTGAGTAGATTTCTTAGAATTTGTCTACACTTTCAAAAAACGGATTGAGGACACTTGTAATGGCGCATAAACTACTTGATTTGGATTATTATATGGAATGGAAAAGACGATATGAAGATGCTTAGAATTTACTAGGAGGAAATAAAGAAAACGAGATGAACTCATTAATGGAAGAGATTGAACAAGGATTGGAATTCCTAGGTGCTACAGGAATAGAAGATAAATTATAACCTGATGTACAAGACACAATAGTTGCCTTGAAGAGTGCTGGAGTCACAGTGTGGATTCTTACTGGAGATAAAAGGGAAACTGCTATAAATGTAGCTCTTTGCAGCAAAATAGTCTAATCGGAGAAGATAATTGAGATTTAATCAACAGAAATTGGTTAACTAGCTGAATAGCTGCGACAAATTAGCATCGATAATCAGCGTGTTGTTGAGACTGTTACTGCTTATCATCAATAAGTACCAGAAGATAACATAAATGAAGATGCATTCATGTCATCTGTCAGTTCAGATGAAAATATCGCTGGCCGTATCTAAGACATGTCAATCCTCAGCAATTCACAACGATAAAGAGATTAAATGCAATTCAACACTTCAAACAAATGCAGCAACGATTCCTGCAGCATCATGGATTAAAATGCATTAGAGTTCTATCTTAGTTGCTAAGCGTATTCTTTAGTCATCGAGGGATACTCTTTGGAGTTGCTTATGAATTCAGACAAGCAAACCCAATAGCTGTTTTAAGAAGCCATCAAGAAAGCTAGCAGCATTGTTGCGTGTAGAGTATCTCCCAAATAGAAATAGCTTCTGGTGAGTATGTACAAGAGATTCTTCCCGAAACACAGAACGCTAGCAATAGGAGATGGCGCGAATGATGTAAATATGCTCACAGAAGCACATGTTGGAGTTGGTAATATCTTTTTTAAAAATTTTCAAAGAATATTTTGATTTTTTATAATAATATTTGTCTTTTTCCTCTAATTATTATAGGTATTTAGGGTTTAGAAGGCTTGCAAGCTGCACGGGCAAGCGATTTTTCAATTGGAGAGTTCAAACTTTTAAAAAGGCTTATGCTAGTCCATGGACGAGAGTGCTATCGAAGGAACTCCATTGTGATTCTCTTTAACTTCTACAAGAACATAGTCTATTTAGTTCCTGTTTTCTGGTTTGGGATATACTCTGGATTTTCTGGGACGTTCATCTACGATTAGTTGCTGTACTAATGTTTCAATACATTTTTAACAAGTGTGCCTATTGTGTTGTTCGCTGTTCTCGATAAAGATCTTTCCTCTAAAGTACTCATGAATGTGCCTTACTTCTATCGATTAGGTGTACAAAATAGGTATTTCAACGCAAGCACGTTATGGTAATGGTTTTTCAATGCCGTCTTTCAATCATTTGTCATAGGGACAATCTGCATTTTTGCTCTTGAGTCCCCAACAATTTATGGGCACGAATCAGGCGTAAATTCTACAGGTCAGACAATGTTTGGAGTGGCTGTAATCGTTGTTAATGTTAAAGTGCTGATATTCTCAAATGTCTAATATTTAATTACAATAATAATCTGCATTCTCAGTACACTTCTCTACATTGGAATGGCAGCATTTTTCAATATTATCCACAATAATGTACTGTATCTTGAATACTCGAAGTTAATCAAGTAACCTACTGCTTGGCTTGCATTGCTCCTTATTCTTGCTCTCACGGCCCTGTTTGATATTGGGCATCGGACCTACATGAAAGTATGCAACCTTCAATAAATAAAAAAAGCTCTGAGCCTAAATGAGGATGAATATAGTATTCTTGTTGAGAGCACTATTGGACAAGAAAATCAATAAAAAAAGCAATGATCAGCAAAGAAAAATCTAAATTGAAAGGAGAGTTATATTAAAAAGATAAATTTATATTTTTCAAAATATTTGTTCGCAAAAAAAGTCATATTGATATGAGAGAATACAATGGATATTACAAACAAATATCGTCGATCAATTTGCCTGCTACTCCGAATCTTGATTTTCCTTGATAGTCTTGATCTTCTCCCATTTCCCGTTTCCGGAAGATTTGAATATCTTAATTTCATTACTGTTATCCGAAGTAGCGACAACGGACGCCATAACATTCCATGAGATCTTCCATACTTCAATTTGATCTTTTTAATACGTATCCGCGAGATCAATAACTTTCATGACTTGAAGAGAAGTATCTGTTTATGCTGAACCTTTGATGTACCAAACTCTAGCTCCTTCTTTTCCACAAGTTCCGATGAGATTAAATGATCGTCCGTTGATGAGACTCCATGAGACATCGTTGACTGCTTGCGTGTGCATGAGCGATAAACCATTTGGTTCGATTGGTTCGAGACGCATTTATATATCTTCTTATGAATTCACCGAGCTGAAATGACGAAACGCGAATATCTTAAAACATTATCCATTTTTGGATTCTTCATCGATTGCTCGTTAGTTGTTGCCCTGCAAACCTTGTAGATTCTTTATCTAAGAAGTGTCTTTATCCTTACAGCCAAAGGCAATCATCGCCTACTCGAAACGATTCTTATTCCATGACATCGAATTGATTCCCATTGGAGAGACTAGCATTTCGCAAGCAGCTGATCGGACGTTTAGATTTACGAGATCGGTGAATACAAATATTTTGACTTTTCCATCTGCTCTAGAAAGTGCTAAAGCAAGTCCCAAATGTTTTGGAGCAAATTTCATATCAGTTATTTCTTCTTTCTCGTCGAAGAAAGGAGTTCTCTTCCATTAGCCTGTGTGATGAAAGAGAGAGAGAGAACAATTTATTGTGTGTGATAAAATAATATCTTGAAATTCTGATTCTTTTTCATCCTTTTATTTTTGATGATAAATGAATTTACTTTGCTATGTTTGTGGGTCACCAATATTTTTGAGGTTGCTCATGAAATCTTTGTTTTCTTCATAGAGATTGATGGTTCGATCCATCGATAGAGTCGCAAGGATATTCCCAAATTCAGGATGTGCCCATATTACCTTACGAATTGGTCCTTATTGATCAGTTTCTGAGTGAATCTATTCCCATTTTCCTTAGGAATTTTTCTACCATATTTTAAGAGATCTATCTGAAGAACATGTGGCTAGTCTTTGTCCGTACCCTTTGAAAAAAACAGTGGGTGAAAAAGAGTATAAAAAAGAAAAAAATTGTCCTATGAAACAATTAAATGATTTTGTGTGAAATCAAAGGCTAAAATAAGGAGAATATTTGAAAAAAAAGCATTTCTTAATCAAAACCCATAATAAACGAACCACTGCGAGTATAATAGAATAAAGGAACAATCAAGCTATATTGATAGTATCGATTAGATATCAAGTTCTTGGATCGATAACTCAAAAAAATTAGTTTCCCTTTAGTGTTACCGCTCTATCTTAAATGCTAGAGTGGAGTCAAACAAGGGACATAGCAAAATGGGGTAATCAAGATATACCATCCTCTATGTGGATGAATATATAGCTTTACCTGTATATACTCAAATCTTTTTTATCTGGTTATCATCATTGAATTTTATGAAAAATCCTACTTTTAAAAGCATTCCTTTTTCAGTTTATGCGCTCAGCTAAATTTCGATTGTTTTAAATTTTTATTATTGTGTGCGCATATGTCCAGTTGAAACAATTTGAATCCTCTATTCCCCCCTTTGTTAGCATGCTTTTTTCGTATTTTTTATTGTTTGAGCACATTTTTTTGCTATCTTATCCATTACGAAATGCTAACATTTTTCTAATAATCTTGAATAATCCCCACTTGAAGTTATAAAAATGTTGTGAATTTACAGTCAAACGCAATGTCATGGATCAAATCCTGATGGAATGTATTTATTGCTTGAAAAGATTCACTGTTCATCTGGTCTGCTCGCTTGGCTTATTCAACTTTCGTGTCAACTGAATTATTCTTTTTGTGGACTTCAATTCTTTTAATTAAGTGTTTTGAAATAGTGATATTAAGAGAGAAATATTTTGCCGCTATTTCTGCAAATACAGTAATTTAAGCACAATTGATTTTACTATATAATCAGTCCTATTGATTGATAAATCACATAAACCATATGGGAAGGAATTCGCTTGATCTTTGATAAAAACACACATACAATTAGATAATTTAGAAGATAATACTTTTATTAAAGCGAGTTGGTTATTTTAATATTTTTGGAAATTAGTTTATTAATCTCAAAATTCTTCGGATCAATTTCTTAAAAGAATTAAGATTCTTAAAACGATAATTTTCAATCAAAAGAACATCAACTAATTGAATCTTTAATGAAGGCATTCTCTTGGCTATTTGTAATCACTTTCTTATCAAATATTATGATCGGTAGGACCTAGTTAATTCTTCCGGATATGTCCAAAGACGCTGATGAAGCGTTAGAAGGTGAACTAGAATTTTCTCTCACAAAAGCTGAAGATGTTCTTGTAACTTTGCAATCCAAAATCACGCCTCGAGAAGGTTAAGAAGTCACCGAAGAAGCTAAACTTACAGCAATAAGTGAATCTGTTAAAGAAATGGAGGAAGAAAATTAAAAATTAAGAACCAAATCACTACCAGATGACATAAAGGATGCAAAAAGCATAATAAATGAATCTGTTCTTTAAGAGTTGGAAGATGAGTTAGATAAAGGTGAGCTCTTCACTGAAAAAGATAGTGATTTGCAAGCTGACAAGATAAAAGCTTAGAAAATCATTGGCGATGAAAGGAAAAAGATTCATAATGAACGAAAAGAGAGAGACAATTTAAGCGAGTTAAAAGCTAAGAAAAACATCAGAAGTGGTGGAAAGACTAAATTTGAACATGAGATATAATAGCAAGTGGAAACATTTGAAAAGGAAGCTAAGTTGACTCCTAGCAGCGGTATTCAAGATAATCAGAAACATATTATTGGTATGGAAGACGCTATTAACTCCACGAATAAAAAAGATGCTGTTATTGAAGAAAAAAATGAAGATATTGATGTGATTTTTGCAGCAGTTGGAGATGTATTAGAGTCTCTTAGTAGAGAGCATACAAAGGAATTCAATACTGTTTTGGGGTATGAACCTGAAAAAGAAGAAAAAACAGATATTTTATTAGACAAAAGAAGTGATGATAAAAACAATAATGCTCCTATTAGAGCTGTTGAGTACGCAGCACAAGAGAACCCAACAGTTTAATAAATTAACATATCTAAAATAGTTGCTAGAGGTGATGAATTACATGAAGATTTACTGGAAGAGTAGGAAGAAGTAGATTAAATGTTAGCGAAAACTAGATAAGAAGAAATTAATAAGAAAATTCATCTTATCCCAACTGACACAAAGCAGAATGAATCTCCATCAACACAACAGCAATTAGACAACTCTTTGCAAGGAGAAACTGATTATTTATTCACAAAATCAATTGAATTCACTCTTGCTATTGTTCTAGCATTTCTCATTCTCATCTTTGGATGTTAGTTTGATATTGTCTCATTCTTTACCCAGCGAAGACGCACAAAGAGCTTCTTTATTAAATAAGAAGACGAATCTAGAAAATCACTGCTCTCTTGAAAGAATTGTTGTCTTATAATTAAGCAAAATATAATTTATTTCATTTGATTATTATTAATTCTTAAAATCTTCATTTTGCTGGACAATTTATTGAAATAATAGAAAAAATTCATATGATAAGCTCTAGAAAAAAATCAGTGACGCTAGTTTTTGTTTTAAATCACACATAATTTGCGAGAATCTCTACTTTCATTTGGATTCCAGAAATTTTTTGATGGGTTTATATGTTCAGTTCAAGATTTAGAGAACAAAAAAAGATAATTAACATAAAAATTAATTTTTGAGGAACAAAACAAAAATAATTAGCTGATTTAATGAACTACGATCCTGAGGATGACGAGATCGATACGTTTCTTGACGCGAGGGACTTTCAAAAGAAAGTCTTGAAGTATCCTGGTGTGGCAGTAGTTGAATTCTATGCATCGTGGTGTCCACCTTGCTCGCAGTTTCAACTCGTCAAACAACAATCACTTCCCACCCGCAAAAATAGATCTCACTACAACTGGTTTAAAATAGACATTGATAAGAATCTGGAATTTTCAAAAGGCTATGAATTAGAAGGTGCTCCAACAGTGATACTCTACTATCAAGGAAAAATAATAGATAAATATGTTGGACTTGATCTCAAAGGATACGAGCGTATTAAGGAGACCGCGGAAAAATTGCAGCAAAGTTATACTTCATTTCTTTAATGAAAACAAGACAACAGCTGTAAAATAGTTAATATTTTTGAGCAATCATTGCCTGTAAATAAGGAAATAAAAGCGATTATTGGTAGTGACATTTATATTATTATGTATGTTTGTATATTTTAGCAATTTTTTAATATGAAAATGGTATTATGTTAATTGATCTATTTATCAGAGCATGAAACAAAAGCCATTAATTAGAGAAACACACACACACACACTTTTACCTGCTAATTAAGTTGTAAATATTATTATTTTTTTGTTACCGAACCATAATCTGAGTTCTGAATTTCATTTGTTGGAGAATTATATTTGGGTTAATTGAAAAAACAATTTGTCAATTTAGAAATAGCTAAAAAATACAATCTTAAATACTAAATACAAATGTTCATGGCCAATAGAACTATTGCATATTTTTAATTTTTAACAACGAAAACCAATTAATTTCTAACTATCCAATGTCTTGAGAATGTCAATTATTTCAATTATTTGACAAATCATTTGGATTTAATGGGAATATTTTATGGATGGGGTTACTTGTTTTTGGAGAGCTACGGATAAAGATAGAAGAAAATTTCAAGTGATTATTGTTATTTTTTTTTTAGAAAAAAGGATTAAAAATTCAAGCAGCGTATGTGGGTGTGTCCTTGATTAATTAAAGAAACTAAATACTTAACGAGCGTAATATTATTATTCAGTAATATTGTCAAGTTTTTTGATTGTAAGGGAATCAATTATATAAAAATATGCAGAGGGTCTTGCCGTTTAGCCCTGCTGATGGTGGTGGTTTCACTTCTGATGAGAAAGCTGATATTCGTTTTCATGATAGCAATCCTGCCATCGCTAATGATATTCATAGAAATCCAAAGTTTCCTTTCTTTAAGTCTCTCATTCGCTAGACTTCTACTAATCACACTTCAGAAAAAAAAGATCAAGAACAACCTGTCAAAGATATTCCAGACTAAGGAGAAGAAGGATCTTCTACTCATATGATACATATTACAAATACGAATCATAACTTTGAAAGCTCCATGACTGGATTGCGGAGATAATTTGCTTCTTAAAGATAAATTGAACAAGAGATTGTTCAAGATGATTTTGATTGTGAAGATCAACAAAAAAACCCAATAATACAGAATTCAATTCGAAATAGTGTAGTCATTTCACTCAACGACAGCTAAAGAAAGGATGGAAGCATGGATGATCCAATAAAATAACTAAACCCTGGCTTTATGGTGCTCTAAAAAAGATAAAGAAGCGATTCATAATAAATAAGAAAAGGAAGCAGATAATTTTAAAGAAACTTAAGTAAATCAACAATGAAGCACTCAATGATGTCAATAATTGGCAAACCAACCGAAGAGAATCTATCTTTAGATGTCAGATAAAAGAGGCGAAAAGATGCGAAAAACATCTAATTTCTGTTAAGTATGTCTCGTAGTGATTTCGTAGGATAAAGTAATAATGCCTCAGCGATCGACAAGAATAAGGACAAACAAATAAAAGGAAAATCACCTTGGCAAGTCTTAGGAATTTTAGAAGCTGTAAAAACATTCATAGAAAACCTTAAGAATCTTTCGACCTTCGCCAATGGGTTTAATAGCTTGAACAATAAGCATTTAGAACTCATCGATGATTCCGCTGTGACTTATGAAAATCCTGGGTTATCTAATTATTTGGGTACTTTTATTGGTGGAATACTCAGCAAGATTCCAATATTTTCTCCAGATTCACTGGTAATAATTATTTGGAATTTACTGCTAAATATCTAGATTTTAGTATAATTCGTGATAATCCCATTGAAGATCTGCTTCTTTTTGGAATTCAACTCGTCTGTAATAGAGATCATCTTTTTCTACACGCCGACAGTTATTTTCTCAATGGAGATTTTTGTGAGATTAAATATTAGCTACTATTTTGAAGGTGTTCTAATAGTAGATAGGACTAAAATAATCTCTCATTATCTGTTCAAAACCTACTACTTTTGGATTGATCTTGTGACTACACTTACATTCCTCTTCAGTAAGGATATCAACCACCCGTTGCTTATCTTTGTAGTGCTATTTAGAATTTTTCAATTCTCCTAACTTGCAAGAGAAATAGATGAGCATTTCTAAATCTCACAAAGATTTCCTTCAGGCTGGAATCTAACTTCACTGCTGTTGATAATCCTTTTGCTGACTCATTTTACTGGGTGCGGATTTCATTATATTGCTTTCATATAATCTGAAACGGGAACTTACACTTGGCTTGATAAAGCGAATATTTTCGATGAAGATTGGAAAATCTAATTTCTTTATTCGATTTATTGGTCTTGTATTACGATGATTACCGTTGGCTATGGAGACATTGTGCCAATCACATCAGCGGAAAAGATTTATGTGATCATTATGACACTTATTAGCGCAGGTGTTTTTGCGTATTCGATCAATACAATCGGTAGTATTTTCACTGAACACTCCAAGAAATAAGAAGCACTCAAGTAACAAAAACAAACACAAAAACAGAACACACAAACAACTCTTTTTCAATCAAGAAATCACTTTATTTATTTTTGTATCCTCAAAGGGCTTAGAAACATGACATATCGATATACATGCGAAACAGAAATATCTCAGGGTAACTTCAAATCGAAACTATTAAGTATCTAGATTACATTAACTAAGAGGAAATGGAAGCAACCAAGCGTGGACAAGGAGTCATGTAGCTTCTGAGTGATTCCATTAAGGAAAAATTACAAACTGATTTCTATGGTAGAATCATCAAGGAGTCATCTATCTTCAGTAATTACAGCCATCCGTTTCTTTAGGAGATCACTCAAACGATGAAAGAGTAGCTTTACGGTCCAGGAGAGCTAATATTCTCTCAAGGTGATCTTGACACACGTCTTTTTTTCATTATTAAGGGATAAGTACAGCTGTTTATCCCTCGAAAGAAGAAAAATTAACCAATAATCATATCTACCCTTGAAGTAACTAGATAGATAAATCTCTAAAATGCTCAAAATTTTGGTGTCTTTCTTTGAAAATGATCTTCTATTATTTGCAATTGCTTTAAACAGAAAGGAGAAGTTGGACACAATGGTTTCTTTGCAGACTAACCACGAGGAACAAGTTTCAAGAGCTTAAATGTTTCCTAAACTGTTGTTATCCATAAAGAAGATTTCCTTCGGATTCTCTTAAAATATCCATAAGATCATGTAAGATTAGATTTTTCATTTTGAAGCACATTTTGATTATGATTGATGATAATTTTGTATTATCAAAGGAGCGATTTTGCGTCATAAAAGATTCAATCTTGTAGAACTTACAGAAACAAAGATTCAATTGTTTTGCGTGTGGAGTTGCTGGACATACTATTTTAACTTGTTAACGCATTCATTTCAAGAAAAACAAATGGTTCACAGTGTAGAAGTTTAATTTTAGCTAAAATTAACCAAGACAAAAACATGAACGAAAACGAGATACCAAAGAAAACACTTATTCCAACCATGAACACATGCGATATTCCCTTCTTAAATTAAGAGGACAAAAAATGGCTGAAATATCATAAATTGCATTTGATCACGAAGGAGCAGATTGGCTCAGAGAACAAAAAGATAAAACAATATTTTAGCTTATCCCTCGTTTAGTCTACGAAAACAATCAGTTTGCTCTTGAAACTGGCAACTCTGGTGCCAGTAGTGTATCTGATTCATCGTATGGTGGCATTGAAGATTTACTCTCAGATCAAGGAAGTAATCCTGAGTAAAGTGAAACTCAAACTGAAGTAAATGCTGATGAAAATCGTATGGAATAAAATAATGTTTCCAATAAAATCTAGTCTCTAAATGAGTTTGAAAACTAGTTTGATTTCTAAGGGAATCTTCATATTCAGCGAGAAAGCAGTCTTGTATTGAAGCCATCGAATTTTTCGTAAGAGAAGCTCCAATTCTATGAAAACAAAGAACAAAAAAGGAAAAGGATCAGTATTTAAAAAGATTATTTGATTAAAAACAAAGGAGAAAACTAAACACATGATGAAGGTCCAATGATAAACAATTATTCTGAAAATAGCAACTAAAAAATAGTCTAAACGAAGAATAAACTGTTGCTCTTAACCCAAGAACATAACTAATCTCAAACAAACTCAAAAGAAATCAGTGTAAGTAAGAATACTGCATTTAATTTTCTTACTCCAAAGGAAGAAGGTATTTCTACAAAAACAACTGAACCTTTGAAAAAATCAAAGTAATAATTAAGTTCAGATTCTGAGAGCAGCAATGAAAGCATTAGTCCCTAAAGAGGAGAATTCTATTCGATTTTAACTGCTGATCAAATGAAAGAAGATATGGATAACCAAAAAGATCCACAAACTGCATTAGACATCCCATCTCCTCTCACTCACCCTTCAAAACCACTCCATCATGTCAAACAAACAAACTCTACTTCTCCATTCCAAACGAAAGACAGCAATTCTAAGAACTAGAATCAGAAAAAGAGAAAATCACATTATTTTTCTGAATCAACAAATTATCTAAAAATAGATTTCAGTAGCCAAAATCTAGGGGAAACCCCCACAGAGTAACGTCATTTGAAATCTCAAGCAGATGACCGAGGTAGAGAGCCCATGAGTTCAGTAGTTGAAGATTCTGTAAGGAATAATTCTAACAATGGAAGTCTCAAGTAATTTGGAGACTATCATTCGTTGATCTAATAACAACAGAGAAATAAACTACTAAAGAAAAATAGTGGATCATTCATGAATCTCATGCAAAGAAAACAGGAATTGTAAGCTCATTTTAAAAATAAATCGCATGAAAAACAACAACAATAACTGCATGAGCAACAATATCAAACTGGATATTCACATTTGGCGATTTAAAAACAATTAAGCAGAATCTTAGAGATTCCTGTTGATAAGTTGGCAGCACCTTTTAAATAAATTAAAATTGAAGCCACACCTACTCCTCTCAAAGCAGTCCGTCGCTAGACTTTCACTGGATTATTTAAGAATTCATTAGTTGATATTGAGCAATAATCATCGAAATAAATGAATAGTTTAAATTCGATAATTCACAGTCCACCGATGCTGATTACAAAAGAGTTTTAGCATTAAATGTTGAATCTTCCAACAATAAATATCATAGGCGCAAAGCAGGTATCTCAAAGGAATGCAAAAGCATCGAGGAATAGCATTTCTTAATAGTAGATTTAATAATAGTAATTGATTCAATAATGTGAAAAATCCCCTGAAGCTCCCAATCAATATTTGGGTGGTTTAACTTAAATCTAAGGTTATGATCAAGCTAATGACTCAGTGGATACTTTCTTCTGCGTAGAAGACATGGATTGTTTGAAGAATTATGAGATTTACTTCCCTGCTTAGAATTGTGCTTCAGTCCTAAAAGGAAATAATGCATACCGACAAAAGCGATTGCTTCAGAAGAGAAAAAATGCAAATAAAAGGCATTCCTATGTGTCTTCTTCTTCATAATAAAACAAGAAGCACAGCAAGTTCTTTAATTTAGTCACCAACAAATTCAATCTTAAGAAAACTAGAACTTGTAAAGCATCAGATTTTACAAGTTGAACGACCATTTCATTTTCTAATTCGATTCTTTTCTCGAGTAAGTTCAGAAGATTAAGGAGATAAGAAGTTGAGTCTTAATTTCTATGAATGTAGAGATAATTATATGCTATCGGTTCTAGAATGATTTAAAATGTTCAGCAATTAAAATTAGCAACTGTAAATAGACTTCAAAAAATGCGTCACTTTTGTTTGAATTAGTTCTCGCTACCAACTAAAATTAAGGAGTTTTCTTTTAGTTATTTTGTTTCAATTTGTGTGTTTATTCCCAAAGATAGGCTTTTCATACTTTGCTTCACAAGAGATTCAGTCTTACTCTTCTGGGAGTAACTAAATTCTTGGTATGTTCAAAGAGGGAATTGATGGTGGAAACTGATAATAATTGAATAAGCAAGAAAAGAATTCAAATTGAATTTGTTATTAACCTCAACAAACAAAGGAGTGGTTGGGATTTGAAATTCATTGTGAAAGGATTCTAAGGATGGGTGTTAGAATAGAGTTAAAGTTAATTCCGAATAGTAAGACCAGCGCTTTGATGACGATGGATTATTTATTACGCATCTCATTTTCAAATTACTCGCCTAATCAGATGGGTAATGCGATTGTCGATGGAAAAGAGCTGTGCATAAATCAAGAAAATATTAAGTCGACCAAGTGATTCTTCTAATATCAATTCATTTATGTTTTTTTAACCTCTTGCTCTTTGCTCTGAGATTCTTTTTCCTTGAAAATTAACATTTTTCGTTCCTCTCCCAATAATATGGAACATATTTTTAAAAAGTAAGTATTTTTCAACAATTCTGAGTATGTTATATGATTTTCCTTATGTAACCCAATTTCATTCCCTTGAATTGTTGAAGGGATGATTCTAAGCTGTGTATTTGATAGTACGCAGATTTTTCTTCCACTGTGTCGAAATATAATCACTTTAATCAAAAACAAAAAATATTCCCACATTAGACCCTACTAGAAAACAATCAAAACTCAAAAATAATACCTAACTTAAAAGCTCTTAAAAACAGTCATTTTCTCAGACAACTCCAATGAGCGTAATCCTAAATGATTGCTCAGATCTGTAGATTTAAGTAAAACGCTTAGATTCTTCTGCTTCTACTGACATGCCTGTCCAGTAGGCATCAACAGCATGCAGTGAATCATACATAGAGAGAATATCTGATATTAAAGAGATTTACAATGAAGAACTGAGTCCAACAATCGTCTGCGTCGCTTATGATACGATTTTTGAAAAGGTAAAGAAACCTAGTCCAAGATAAAAAACAAATAGTCTAAGAAGAGAAAAGGAAAAAGGGAGTTTTCTGCCTGAGAAAGAGGGAGGGAGAGATATAAATATTGTTAACAGATAGTTCAATCTATTTTAATATGATACATGAATTAATTCTGATGACGTATTTAGTCTAATTTTTGTTGGGTTTTTTTGTTTTTCTCCTCAAAAGAAAATTGTAGTGAAGAAAATCATCAAAAGAATGCTTGATGAACACCAGCTTCACTAAGCAAGGACAGAATGCGCCTTGACTTGCTTCTCGAACCATTTCAATCTTTGCACTGGATACGAGCACTTTGAAAACGAAGAAGAGTTGGCGATTATCATGGAATATGTCGGTGAAGCAGAATATTTCCTTGAAAAAATTGAAAATGTAAATTCAAAAGCAGTTTAATTCCTGTATTTCCCCACCATGCTCAAATTACTTTTTTTAATTTAATCAGACGCACAAGCCAATCAAAAATGAGCTCAAAATGAAGAGTTATGTCCTAGACATTTTACAAGGTTTGCATTAACTTCACTCTCAAGGTATTTACTTGATTTAAACATGGATTAAATTATTTATTTATGGATTGTTATTGTTTCGTTGTTAAAGGCTATGTTCATTTAGACATAAAGCTAGCAAATCTCTATTGCTCGAGTAAAGAAAAAGAAGGTGTCCGTCGTGTGAAAGTCGGAGATTTTGGATTATGTCACAAAATTGACAAATCTACTGGCTTAGCATATGTCAAGCATAGTTGTGGTACACTTGGGTACAAGCCTCCTGAAGTTAAAAGTAATTCCCATGTGTCGCAGAAGGCAGACATGTGGTCACTTGGGATAGTTCTTTACATGATGGCATGTGCCTACAAGCCTCACTAAATTAAAGGATACAAATACAGCACTGGACCTATTCCATTCAGACATTTCGATTGGAAAAAAAGATCCCCAGAACTGAAGGCATTCATTGAGAGATTGCTGAGTTTAAACCCCGAGGACAGGCCCACTGCTGAAGAAGCCATGAGAGATCCTTGGTTTTAGACAAGTGATTGAGAGAGAGAAATCGATGGAAAAATCAAGGGAAGTGTCCATTAGAAAGTTAAGAACAACTACAATTGAGTTGCTTCTACTCTTATAATGCCCCTAAGATATGATTTCTCACTTTAATTTTGTTGCCTCCATTCCCGAAAATACAAGAATGAACTCTCCATCACTACCACTGAATGAATCTCTAATTTAACCTATTCTAAACTACCTCCTTTTAAATAAATAAAAAACTAATAATTATTGCAGTCTGTATGTTTCTTTTTCACTTACTACACTACTTACTTACTATTCAGGCATAAATAATCCAATTATTTCATTTCAAGAAAATCACCAAGATATCTTCTTTTTTTTTCTTCAAATCAATGAGATTTTACAATACAAGTGCAGATCAATAAGATATGCATTTATGGTGAATATACGATATTTATAAAAGAACGAAAGAGCTGGATTTAATTGAATTAGATAAGGAATACTAAAATCAAATTGCGGGGAAACCAAGGATCTAGTTGTAACTTAACCCAGAGAGGTCAATCAATCACAGATAGAGAGATAGATAGCCTCCTGAACACACAAGCTAAAAAGAGTAACAATGGCTCTTTGTCTCTTTAGTTGCTTGAGTGCATGCGGCTGTAGGGATTGCACTATCAACAAACTTGCTTTCTACCCACCATTTGCTGGATATAGGTTTGAGGAAATTGCAACTCCGAAAATAAGAATCAAAGATGTAGAGAATAATCCTGCGAAACAATAGGTCCCTTCAAGTGCTAGGGCGTCTTAGCTTTAGACTAAAGATACCCCAAGATTGAGTACAATAACCTCATTTGACAACAAGTTTTATAAGTTTATCTTAGTGTATGAAGAGCAAGAATTGAAATCGTCTAGGATGCATTCTGAAGCACATTAGAATTCGTAGCCAGACATACCCAACCAAAGATAAGGAAACAATGAAGTGGATATTTAGAATTTACAGAAAAATGGCATAGAAAAGGATATTAGTAGATAAAAGAATTAACCACCACCTCCCTAAGTTAAGAGTGAACTAAAATAGATAAAGGTTAAACCGAAAAAGAAAGGTATTGCTCAGTAAAGAGAAGAAGAGTTCTAGCAAGTAGAGGACTTGAATTTAATCTGCTTTAAGAGATAGAACCGTATTGGTACGTTAATATGTGGCTATCACGTAGAATATACGCGTAGAAGAAGTGATATGGTTGTGATTTACTCACATGGAAATTCTACAGACATAGGTTATATGATTAACTAAGCACTCGATGTGGCATTTAATCTCAGAACAAACCTTATTGCGTTTGATTATTCTGGCTACGGATAATCCTAAGGTAAGCCCAGTGAACGATCTTGTATTTATGATCTGGAAACAATTTATCTCCTCGCTAGAGAACTAGGATATTCTCCAATAAACATCGTACTCTACGGGTAAAGTGTCGGCAGTGGACCAAGTACATTCATGGCAGCTCAAAAGCGCTTTCCTATTGGAGGGTTGATAATCCACAGTGGATTCGCAAGTGGCTTGAGAATCACTTAAGATTCCTTAAAAGCATATTCGAAAAAGACAAGTTCCAAAGATTTTTTTCCAAACGTCGAATTCATTCGAAAAGTGAATGCACCTATTTTGATAATCCACGGAACAGACGATATGGATATCCGCATGCATCATGCTAATGAATTGTATGCGTAGGCTAAGAGACATTATACCCCGTCGATTCTTAAAGTCGAAGGTGCAGGACATAATGACATCGAACACAATGATACACACAGGAAAGTATATTTTATGAAATTAAGAGAATTTGCATAATTTCTCCGAAAAAATCGAAATGCACTTCATGACGCGTATAAGCTTACCAAAGAGGGAAAGAGTGTACCCGCTGGAGATAATTTATCATACCCAATTGCTTCGGATATTGTATCGAAGAACAACAGCAAAGTCGATTTGCCAGATTGGAAAAAAGGATATGCAGGGGATGGTTGGGGAGAATCGTTTAATCATTTCTACAAGGGTTTGTTAACTCCTTCTGATAATGTAAGCTAAATTAGAGAAAACGACAATTCCCTAGAAGAATCGAAAAAGCGCAATTAAAGTTAGAATCCGAAATGTGATTCAACTGCAAATACTTCAAATGCCAGAGAATAACAGCAGTAGCAGCAGTAAGCTACAAATGAAAAAGTACATTCTCGTTCTTGTGAATTATCTGCTTCATAGCAATTATTATAATCTGAGAATCATAATATATCTGAAACCAACAATCTTTCCCACAAAAACGAGTCTCAAAAGAAGATTCAGTATCCTGAAGGTGATCGAATTCGGGGAATCTGTGACAGCCCCCCAACAGTTATTCGTCGAAACGGAGAAACTATGCTTTTCTCAGATGTTACAAACAACTCCTTAAGTATTGAAAAGCACTCGTCTAGTATTAAGGCAGTACAAGTCCGCATGGATGTACCTATTTCGTAATCTAAGGATCAATCAAGTCAGTTGAAAAATCTAAAAGACTAACTTAAAAACGAAGGAAAAATCATCATGCATTCGTTAGAAAGTGACGATGAAGATGGCTAATAATAATAAAACCCTTTAGATGAAGAAGAATAAAAACAAGAGGAGAACAACAGCGAGGGAGAACAGGAATAAGAAATAAGATCTCATAAAGCTACTTCAATAGCAAGGATCTAATACGATTCTTACTTTTCTGCCTACATCATAGACAATAACAAAGATGACAGCTAAGGTTTCAATCCTTAGCTAGAGAATCCTGTAGCATTATCAGAGATTGGCAAATAAAAAGTTTAAAAAAGAATAAAATCAAACTCATCATCGAGTCAATAAATCTAGCAGCGGAATTATAGTTCATATTAAGTAGAATCTCTCTAAAGAGAAGGAGATGCTAAGGACAACAATAAGCATCACAGCTCTTTGAAATAGAATATCTTCAACGATGAGGAATAATTCACTTAATATGTTCAAAATAAAAAGGAGAAAGATATGGTAGTTGAGCATCTGAATAGTTACAAAGAATCTAATAACTAAAATTCTATCCACAAAGATTGAAAGATCGTAGCTACTGCAACAGCAAATCTCATGCCTAAGGAGATTCTTCTAAGTTAATTGGAAATATCAAACATAACAAAATAAAAAAAGAATACTCCAGTCTCAGTTAGGGTAAGAACCTATTCAAACCTCATTCTCTGTAAAAGTGCTGAATTATTGAAATTGTATTAGATAATTAAGACATTTATATTTCAATATTTATCTGATATTCATAGATAATATTAAGTTTGGATAATTGCAATTCATTTTTAAGGAATCGACTAAATGGAGCTGAATTAGAACAATCAACTATTCAATATGAGAAAGCAGATATAATAAATTTTTTTCTTACTTTTCTGGTTTTTTAATTGAATTTCATGGGTTGTTCATTCTTGCTAACAAAATGCATAAAAGAATGTTGTTACTAAAAAATTTGCTTTCTTATTTTATTTAAGATTTGAAGCAAACAAGCTAAGATTGTATGTTCTGGAATATGAAGATGATTTTAATAAAATTGAGTTGAAAATAATAATCAAATTACACAGAAGTTTCTGGAGATTTAGAAATGAGTTAGGAAAACTAATCAACTGAGATACCAGTTCCAGCTGAGCTGTTACAACAACAGCAACCTCAAAGTATTCCTTTGCATATTGAGGGCTAAGTTCTCCCAGAGATATTACAAAAAGAAGCAGAATCACCATTCATTTGGAAATATAAATGGACATTCAAATGGGCAAATCCATTCAAACTAAAATCACATATGTCTGTGCTAACAACTGGTCCTCAAGATACCTACGATGAAATCTAAAAGGAAGACATAGAATTCCTTGAATCACTCAAATACTAGATTGCTCTTTATCCTGTTGGCGCATTTCTCGGAGTGGCTGCTATCAAAAAAGCAGGTGAACTATTCAAAGTGCCTGAAATACTTAGAAATCCACTGTTGCCACCAAAAGTCAATGTTCATCGAGGATAGTTCTTCAAAAAGTTCATGACCAGAAATATAACTCTGCTCTTCTGCACAACATCCGTCATGGCAGGATTTGCAGTGTACGAACTCAATAAATATTACTTATATTTGAAATACTAAAATCTTATTGAAGGGTATCTTGATGCCTGTGAGAGAGGGTATCTCAATGATGTTAGATCGTAGCGAAAAGAAGTTGATCTTACTTTAGGAATCCCAACATAACCAAAGAAGAATTGAATACTGTTTTTGGAAGAAAAAAATATATTCATAGAAAAGAGAGATGTATTTTGTGTTCGAAATTGAATTGATTTTTATGTTCCTTGTATTTTGTATTTTTTTTTAAAAAAACTCAACAAAAAGCATGAAAATGTGATTAATACTTTTTGAGAGGAAATTGTATTTTTAAAAATTTTTAAACAAATCAGCTCCTTTGAAGCAATGGGCTCTTTAAAAGGTTCTGATATTTAAGGATGAGATAATGAGTTCTTATAAAATATTGAGGAGAACCGCGAAAAACACTGCCTAATAAATCACTCGCAAAATCAAATTAATATACTTCAGAAAATTGATATTTGAAAAGAAAAAGAAAATCAAAGGGAGAAGACTACACGAATTAATCCAAGCTAGAGAGAGAGAGAGTGTTTAATAAATGGAACTGGATGGAAAGCAAATTGGAGGGAGAGGAGAACAGGGGATGGAATTCGATGAAAAACCGATTGGTGTTGGAACAAAGAAAATAGATTTTACTGATGCCTACCCTCCTGGTAAATTACAACAAAATAAAAACAAAAATATCTATTAGGTGGTTGAAGACATACAGAGAGTTTGATGTATGGTATTCATGTGAATATTATTGGCTAACTGATGTGCTTTTAGGATATAATGCCTCGAAAGAAGAAGACGACGATAAGCCAAAGGAGAAATTACCATTGCAAGTGAGAATCAAGAGCACAGTGTTTAAAAATCGAAAAGAAGCCTTAGAAGAGATTCTAGAATTGTATAAATCTACTGAAGACACGAATGATATTGTTTTCAGTGAATACACGAGTCTGTTTACTAAATTCGTTAGTGATTCGAATCCAGCTTGTTTGGAAAAGGGAGTCTAAGCAATTTAAATTTGGTGCGCTCGAATGGATTCTTTGATGTCTCTCCCAGACCCGTTGGAGTTTGCTAAGACAATAACTGAGAAATCCCTCACAAACGGGAAAGCAACTATCTTGGAAGCTAGCTATGAAATATTCAGCATAATGATAGAAAAAGGATTAAAGGATGATACGCTGAATGCACTCAAAATGTGCTTTGCACATAAAAACTAAAAAGTAAGAAGTTTTAAATGAATTCAAAGTTATATTATGTTTCTGGGGCAATACAAGATTTAGAGTAAAAAAGACATGGAAAAGGAAGAAATATGTCATTGATGTTATTATGTCTATTTTTAACAGGTGTAATGCTGTTCTATTGAAGCTGTACTTGAGCTCTTGAAACGATTCGGAGCAAGGAAACTGGATTATTTGAAGTTATTTTTCCCTGAAATAAGTAAACTCTGCGATTCTAATATCTCAAGTGTCAAGACACTTTGCATGACATTCTTTAAGGAAGCCTTCAAGTGGGTAGGAGATGTTACAAAGACTTTTACTGATAAATTGAAGAAATAGCAGCTAGATGAGTTGGATAAATTTTATGCTGAGTACGAGCCAGATGAGCCATTAAAACCATCCAGACAATCTGCTTTGTTGGAAGAGCAAGAACTCACCAAAGGAGGGAAGGGGAAAGCAGGAGCTAAACTTGATGCATACGATATGGCAACTGCACAAGATATCTTCTCTAAATTCAACGAAGCTTGGACCGATAAAGTGCTAGCTATTCAGAAGTGGAGTGAAAGAAAAGAATAGCTTGATTAACTTATCAAGGTAATAATTCCTTGTGTTTAGATAAGTTATTTGTTATTTATTAACTTTTTTTACTTTGAAATGATTTAATCTAGGCTGCATCTGTTCCTAAACTTGTCCCAAACAACTACTCTGGTGTAGTTTAGATGTGCAAAAAGTTACTCAACGATGCTAACGTTTAAGTCTAAATTTGTGCGATCAAGATCACTGGCTTACTAGCGTCTGGCATAAGGAAACCATTTTAACAAAGCGCAAAGTTGCTGTCATCATAACTTGTTGAGAAATTCAAAGATAAAAAGCAACCTATTGTCGATGAAGCTTTAAAGAGTCTGAAGAGTTTCTTTTACAGCTTAACTCTAGATGATTTATCTGAAGACATACGAGAGGCTTTAGGGGATAAAAATGCTGGATCGAAAGTGAATGCTATTAACTTACTGCTTTCTTGCATCGAAGAAGAAAAATACAAATAAACTTTCAAGACTTTCTTCCCCTTGTTTAAGAAATTACTCGATGATAGTGTAGAGGAAGTCAGAAACAAAACAATCATTCTTGTAGGAAAACTTAAAGGATATTACACAGATTCATACACGCAGACTCTTACATTGAACATTAATGTTTAAAAGATGGCAAAGATTGATTCGTATGCATCTCAAGTTGCTCCATTCTAAACAAGCGATCCAAGCTAATATAATTCGGGGTTTTCAGATTATCAATCTTCTCCTCCCAAGCCAAACTTTTAAAAACGACAACAAGGTG
>Ga0302271_10000659_pt1 | contig 33809 bp, 19 predicted proteins | sample III_Bog_N1_1_FD_198767 | JGI IMG/M metagenome (GOLD analysis project Ga0302271, IMG submission 198767) | Peat permafrost microbial communities from Stordalen Mire near Abisko, Sweden - III_Bog_N1_1 | ecosystem: Environmental > Terrestrial > Soil > Wetlands > Peat | place: Sweden: Abisko... | reverse complement strand
GAAGTGGAACAATTTTAGGCTTGTTGAAAATACTCTCAGGAAGGATCGAGATTTCAGAGCATTTTTTCAGAAATATCTCTCCCTCTACTTCACTGGGGAAGGATATATACAACACCTGCGATTCTGTGTCTAAATATTATTATTTCTAAGAATGACTACTGCTACTCGATCTGTCTTCCCCAGAATTACTAACACTGCTGTAACTCTAATTCAAATTACCCTCTTCATCGTAGTCATCATCATCCCCACCATCATTATCATTATCTTGATTGCTTTTATGCTGCTAATTCTACCCTTGTTTGCTCTTTTTATGGACTAACTTGCATCTCACATTTTCACTTGAGATTCCTGCTTTTTCAGCTGTTGATTCAAGCCATTAATGAATCTATTTGATCGATACATTTTCACGAATCCCAAAGCAAATTAATCGAGCTGCTGTTGGTACTTATTCCTAACGAGTATTCTTCTTGAAACTTAGCTAACACGCTGGAAAACTCTATCTAAGTTCTCTATTAGCAATCTCAAGCACACGCGCGAAAATCTGCTTTGACCCGTTTCCAAATAAATGACTCCAAAAATTTTTATTTTCGAAGTTGTACTACACAAAATACTCTAGCTGCAGATCACTTAACTCCTGTCTCACTATCTCTACAACCTTTCGAAGGCCTTGCTCTATTGATCTTTAGAACTGTCCTACCTATTCATCGGCCACAGGTACCTCAGAGTAGTTTTTCCCAAAAATCACAATTGTATTATCATTTTAGAGTTAACCTTAAGAGTTGTTGTTGTTGTATTCAGCATTTTGCTAATTTTATCTTGAATTCTATTAGTTAAAGCCTTATCTGTGAGTGTTTCCTTAATCTTTTTTCTCATAAAATTCCTCTAAAACGATTTTCTCCAATTTGTTTCCGCAATGTAATTCAAGCATTCCTCCAGAAGAATCTTGCTTTTACAAGATATTCGCTTTGTCAGATGCATTGAAAAACTAGACATATCCAATCTTCTGAGGTTTCATAAGCACTAATGAGAATATTTACCCAAATGTCTCAAAAGCAGCTTAAAGTTCTTTTGAGTTTACTTCTTCAGAGAAGCCTTTGATCACTAAATTATTCCCTTTGACCTATTCCTTTGCTGCACCTTCTAGGAATGGCTAGGCATTAAGCTCGCTTCCACCTTCCATGTTCAAGTGATTCAAAGCATTCAATCCTTTGACAGCTTATTCATGATTATCAAAGTCTAATTTTGCAGACCATTCCTTTCCTTTTTTACCTATGGTAATAATTCCTTTAACCAATCCAAATTCATTGGCTTTCTTTACCATCGCTTCTTCTGTTATTTTAGAGCTTATTTTATTGACAAGGATGCTCTTGCCATTCCATACTACTTAATTGCTCATTATTTCCTTTAATTTTGTCACCTTATTCAAATCCTGTGTTTCCTCTTTAGTCTAATTCGCAATATGATTCAAATCTTAAACATCTCTCGCTCTTTCCCTCCTTTAGAGACTAATTACATACTCCCAAGATAATAATATGAAGAAGAAGATAATTAAATATTCTTTTTATTTAATATTTTCTTCTTGTTCATATAATTTTCGTTTAACCTTTTTGTTTTCATCCCCTTCCCACCTCCCCACCCCTCCCTCTTACCAGAATTTGTAATTTTCCTAAAAACCTTTTTTCTTTGTTTAAAATCTTCAATTCATTCCTATTAAACTGTCATTTAAACTTTTTTTTGAGTTAAATGTAATTTTTAAATCCTCTTTATATTTATTTTTATAAATTGCATGAATAATGTGACAATATGAAGATCTCCTCGAATAAATAGTATTTTGAAAATTAAAAGCTAGCTCTTTGTGAGTGAAGGCATAGCTTTATAATACTCCTTTGTTAGAACTAATAGATGACCAAGAACATTTTAATTAAAAATTTCCTTCATATTTCTTTTTCTTCTTTATTTTTTTAAAAAAAATGCTTTTACTGGCTGCATAATGAAAAAAATTTCTTAAAAACGGTTCAGTGATAGTTTCTTTGTGTTAACTGTTCTAGCATTCTTGGCGCCTAAGCTCTCTTATCTTCTTACTCTACTTTTGGAAATGTTTCTAAAGTATTTTTTTATGTTTAGTCATTCTCTCTCTAATCTCAAAAGCTAGAAAGCTTGTTTTAAATCATCTGATTAATCTGTTTCACATATTATTATCTACATTTAAGGTGAATGGGAGGATTAAATCTGGCTGAACATTAATTCATTTGTTTTTTTGCTGATTTCTTTCATGCTTTTTATCGTAATTAAGCGATTTTAAATGATTTAATGAGTTTTAAACTCGATGAGCTCAACAGGAGAAGAAATATTTTCATCAGAAACTGAAGAAGAAATAGTAATTTGAAATAATTCAAGCTCCAAAAAAAGCAAATAATATATTCAAAACTTCCATTGTAGCACAGCTTATATATTTGCAGTTTGTTTCCTTCCCTTAGAACATATACCATCTCTATCATATCATTTCATATTCCCTACTTCATTTAAGCTACTTTTAGCACCATTTCCAATGCATCAATATCTCGTTGACAAGCAGATTAATCTGCAATATCTCACATAGCTTCTGCAAAATGAGGATTTCGAAATCAAGAAATACTAGCGCCGTAGTAATCTTCTAAATGCCGATGATCTTGGATCTCGATAACTTCTGAATCTCTTTCGCTAATTCTAAGCGCATTTGTTGCATGGCCTAAATTAGAAAAAGAACTAAAACAGTCCAGTTGCTAGACCTATCGATGCAGGTGATTCTCCACTACTCCAAATATCAGCTGCTCCTAATTAGGGATGCAAAGAAGAGGTATGTCTTGATATCAGTGATAAAGAACAAGAGAACCAACAAATAAGAAAAATTGATAAAAAAAGCAAATGTCCAAATATGGTTAATATTAAAAACTAACATAATAATAATAATAATAATAATCTCTTTTGTGGGGTACTTGAAAACAGAGGAAATTTCTAATTCGAAATTGTAAAAGAAAATGAGCAAAATTAATAAATTCATAGTTAGGTTTCGAAATCAAGAAAAAATATTATTGAAAATATCTACCAAGAAGGAGATTATCTCAACAGAGATGACAGCATCCACAGAGAACCCGCAGAAAATATGATCCATATTGAAATGGAAGAAGGAGATTTCATGGAATTTCCAAAATCTATGTAGAAATACACATTCAAAGAAGGCAAAATTTGCTTAAAAGATTTTCGAAGTCAAGTCAGTAAAAGTGTCCTAAGAAGACTTGCATTCTTGAGTGTCAGTGGATATCTAGGATTTGATGATAATGAGAGAGTAGAATTCATAAAAGGTGCATTTCTCCTTGAGTTTGACACTTTTTTCAAATATCTTGCTAAGCCAATAATCATGAGTCTTCTTAAATTCGATGAGAATCCAGATGAAGCACTTGAAATAATTGTTTTCATGTGGAATACTGACATGAGGAAGGCTATGAGGTATTATGATTTCATAGCTAAATTAGCTGTATTCAACCCTAAGCTCCATATGAGAAAACTCGAGATATCACCTAACGTTTTGCAATTAGACGTTACACTTTTTGAAACTCAACTTTTACCTCTAGTGAATCGGTTACTTTCCTCTGATTCGTAACTCTCTTAGAAGTAAATCCGCTTGAACCTTGCATAACTAATCGAATACTACGAGGTGCATACTTGCAAGAAGATTTATTTTCCATTGATCCAGTAGCAATCTGATAAAGAACTTGTTCTTCAAGTTGAGAGCAGATTTGAAGCTCTGACGAAAGAGTTTGAGTGTCCAATATGCTGCATTCCATTTAGAAATTGTCACACGACTAAATGTGGGCACTCATTTTGCTAGGTAAAATAGGATTTCTAAACCAAAAAGAGTTCCACTTTTTACATAAACTTTAGTACAAATTACCTGAAGAAATGTAACTTATTTTTTGTGTTTTCGCAGGAATGCATACTCGAGGCAATTCAAAAATTCAAAAGCTGTCCAGTTTGTTAACAAGGAATCCAATCAGAAGATGAACTAATAAGGAACTTCCACATGAGTGAGATACAAAGTATCCTATTATTATTTCAATTTTAAAAACAACGCTTTGATTTCTTTTTTGAATATTTTCTTTTTTAGAAATCTCTTAAGAGGAAGTAGACCAAACCAAAACTTATGAACTTAACCGTGCTCGTCATATTAGCTCCTTTAAATCCATATTCCAGCATTGCATGCATACTAACATCATCTCAAGCCTTCACTCTTAAATTGAAGTAAAAAAAATTAAACAAAATAGGTTTTAGCTCGAGCATTCATACTTTTTTTTCAAAATTAATCTTTTTTTCACCGATTTCTTGAAAACTTAAAAAGAAAGGAAACGGTAATCCAGCAGGAGGTAATAATAGCAGTATCTAATGCTTTGATCAACTATAAAAACTCAAGAAATAGATTCAATATCTTGTGAATATTACTTTTGATCAAGTCATAGCATCATTTGAAGCTAAATATTGAAATAATTAATCACCTTCGCTCACTTAATCAGCTAGGAATACCTATCTTGAGTTTACTCTTTTCTATTTTTTTTTTTTAAAGCCACTATCACTCTTCTTTCCCTACTTACAATGGCTAGTACTCTACTACATAGAGACAATATTATGAAAACACTTACTTTATAAACATATAACTTTATTTTTGTTGAATTTTTTGTTAAATACTGTTTAATTCACATTCTATTAACTTACTAGAGTAATTAAACTACAAAAGGATGAATTATTATTATTAACAAGTAAGTAGAATTATATTAAATATATCATATTATTCTCCTTCACCTTTGTATTTTAACTTCATTTTCATTGAACGAGATTTACTTTCCTTATTTCCTCAGCTTACACTACTTGCTAGACTTCTTCCTTCTCCCTCTTCTGTTTTTATATCTTTCTGCGATTTCTAAATTTTCTTAGTTGTTTTATTCCTTATCCTGCTCTTTTTTGAAACTGTCGATTCAGATTCCTCTTCTTCAGAATCTCCTTTTTATTCAACATGTTTCCTCTTTTTATTTTTGGTTCCTGAGATTTTCCCTGAATCTTCCACTTAGTTAGGTGATTAGAATTTATCATCTTCCTTGTTGAGGCAATCTTCGCAGACGCACAAGAAGGTACACTTAACACCTGCGTTGAAGCACTCACAATACTTTTTTCTACATTGAGTTTTCTTACATTTACAACCTTTTTTATAACCAAGCGCATCAGTTTAATTATCAATTTAATCATGCACATTCGCGCTGATAACTTCAACTTTCGAAGTAAACGCATGTGGGTTACGACTCAAGGTATTTTTCCTTGCTTCTGCAATTTCCTGTTCGTGATTTGCAGTATTGTTACAACCAACGCAGCTGCAAATATCTTTGCATAGGATTCCTTGCGAAAAACATATGCAATAGAGTTTCAAACACTTGGAATTAGAACATTTACAGCTCTCAATAATCTTCATTTCAGTTTCTTATTCCTTATCATTTTCAGCATCCTAGCTTTTGTTCTCTTTTTCGAGCTATTCCCTGAGTTATTGTTCCTGAATCGCAGCTTCCTATTATTATTTATGTTGTTCTTGAAATGCTTTCTCAAAGACAGACTAACTCAATGGATTCAGAGAATCTTTGATTCCTAAAGAAAGATATGATTATTCAAGTGGCTTTGAAGATTGTTGTGATTCCTATTGCTAAGGGAATCCTAGTTTTTAGAAGTAATTTCCAAAAAATGGAGTGTTGCCGGATTGCATTAAACTACCATATTTTCCTAAATAACTGTCATTTATGCTGTCTGCTACGTCTCCGAATTACAACATTTACCTGCAATGTTTGTTGAAAATATATTAATTAAACTAAATAAGTCTCTTACATTGCCGATGGTCTGTTCAGAAGGGTACTATCTCCTAACTAATTATTCAAACTTGGAAGATTCAATGAGATCGGCTAAACTACTCTTCCAAAGAGACCCTCGTTTGCTTAGTTTGAAGGCAATTCTTCTTCGTACTCCTTCTTGAAATTAGCATCATCCTAAAATAAGAACTATTTCTCATTTGGTTCTTCAGACATAGCTGAGTGTGTCCCTTGAGCCTATGTTAAAGTTCCTTCTTTTTGTAGTTCTGCTTTTTATGTAAAATTTAGGGATAATTTTCAGCTATTTTTTAGTTTATCTGAATATTTTACAAATATCCTAATCTAGTCAATATTTTCCAATTTAATTTAAAATTGCGATAACCCAAGCAAAAATCTAAATACAAGATTAAAGAATTTATCAATTTTTGTGAGAGCAAATAGGCAATCTTTCTTTATCTCTCATTTTGTTTTGAAACTGTTCTGTGAATCTTCTAAAATTATCCATATTACTATTATTCTTTTTTATCTAGCTCACAGATGAACAATAATGGATATATATCTTCTCTAGATCACATCCTTTTCCAAATTGAGTTGCTTTGATTTTGAATAATTTGTTGTCTGACCATATGGTGAATATAATCAAACAATTAATTAAAAGTATTATTTTTCAACAATGTTGAATAATATTATGAATCTAGCCTTGAAATACATCTGCTGAGACAATTCGTATTGAGAAATCAATTAAACTACTGACAAATAATTAATTATTTTTTTGATTCTTTTTTCTTTCTTTTAGTCTTTTTTTCTTCTACTTTAAGGACTAAAGTTGATCAGTCAAAAATATATTAAAGATACTCTTTGATTATTAGTCTAAAAAAGAAAAGCGTAGCAAGATAAACACTTACACATCATGAGCAGCACCCAAGAGGAAGAAGAAACAAAACAAATCGAATCTGCTATTACTCCAGAATAGCAAACTTTAGAAGGAAAAGAAGAAGAAGGTGAAAATTATTCGTCTATTGAAGAATATTTTGTAGATTGCTGCAGATACAAGTAAGATAACATCTTTTTGAGAGTAACTAAGCTTCAAAGATACATTTGCTTCAAATAGTGACTTAGAAGAAGCTAAGGATTGCATCAAGCAAGGCTGTGATATTACATGGTTTGATAATAACTTAAACAATGGGATTCGTAAGAAAAATCATGTTATTGTTGTGAAATTCGCAATAATGTTCCTGAAAAATCCTTAATATGATGATATGATTAATCTGTTTAGATATGGCTTGCGCAAATGGCAACATTGAAGTTCTTCAGCTGATTAAATAAGAGATAGATAAATGGACTGGTGAAAATTCTGCTGAGAAAAAAATAAAGTTCATTAACCACAAAAATGCTGATAAAAATACTCCTTTACGTAAGAGAAATAACGATTTTAGCAGGGAATTACTCTCTTAAATTGTGCGAATTATTAATACTATTTTTCATAATCTGCGACTTTAGACTGGGCAGCAATAAATGGTCAAACAGAAGTGATAGAATTTATGGTGAAGATATTCAATGCAGATCCAAATCTTACTAATGCTATGAATAAATTGCCTTTCGATGAAGCTGTGTTGTTTAATCATAAAGAAGCTGCTGTAAGAACAATCAATACTTTTTTTGTTTGAAAAAAATATGTTCGTTTTTGTGGTTTTATGATTGTTTGTTCTTTTTTTCAAATTAGGAATCACTTGCAAAAGTCACCAAAGAAGACATGAGTCTCTATGAAGGAATGGAAGATTTGGACGCTGGTGATCAAGGAGATAAAGAAGATGACTCTTGAGAAAGATAGAAATGAAGATTGTGAAGCAAAAAGAAAGAAAATGAGTTCTTATTAGTTTTAATGCAAATATTAGGTGTTTACATGTGAAATTGTATTTATCATGAGAAGAGATAGTTGGTCTATGCATATCTAGTTGCTTCGTAAACTAAAAGAAAAGAGATAACTTAGAAAAGAAAGTTCTTTCTTCAAAATCAGGATACTTTTTTAATCAAAAAATAAATAAAACACACTAATTCCTTTTAGAAGATTATTTTCTGCTTTGTTTGAGTCAAGTATGTTGCAAAGGGCGATAAAAAGAGGATTCTCAGTGTACTCCAACCAGGCATAGATGCTGTCTGAGGTAATTCGGGGAAATGAAGTGAAGTATGATTATCATATCCATGAATACGATAAGTGTATCCAAGCATATTTGCTGAGAAGAAGAATAAAAAAGGAGGAAATTGCACCTAAGATTTACATAAAAGAAGCATTGAAAGATGTTGATTTAACTAGTTAGAAGCTGTCTCCTCTCAAGACTCTATATGACGTTGAAAAAATGAAGAAACTTTTTGAATCAAAGGAGATAAATTCTCAATATTTGATCAGCAAAATGCAAGAAAACCATTTTAAACATGTCATGGATGAGTTTGTTAAGAAGGTACCCATCAATGGATATGTTGTCCCATTGGATTAATATACGTAATATGAGTAACTTAGAAATGAAATTGTCTCACTTTATAGATAGTTCTTCTTTGGAAATGAAAATTAAACACTCTTCGAGGAGGATACTGAACTCAGGTAACACATAAACAAATTGTTTTACTAACAAGATTTAACTGATTGATGTAAAAAATGTAGGTACTTGATAGAGAAAAGCAATAAATACGCTAAATATTAAGCGAAAAATGCAGTTCGATATAAATGCGTGTGGACACTTTCTAACTAAAGAAGATAAGAGAATATGAGAAATTGGTAAGGCAGAAGTCTACAGTTGTATGATGATTTCCGTCCGATTTACTAGCCATTGTTCTTAAACGAAAAAGAAAATATTAATAAGCTCACAGAGCAAATCAATGGGATAAATGCATCCCCTAGTGGTTTAGTCCGCAAGATAGCATATTATCTTCTCGAACGTGGTATGTTTTCATTTGCTTCCAAGCGTAGATATGAGACTTTAAGTTCAATGCTCTTAATCAGAACTATTCTTTATACAAGCTCCATTGAATTCACAAATCTCATGGGAATACCAGCTGACTTCCACATTGAGCATGCGATTATTAACATGCACGTGTGGCTGCTTGCTGATAGACTGTATAAAATTGGAACTGCTACAAGCAAGTTTTTAGCAAAATAACTTCTTGTTACACTCTAGAAAAATCAACTTCAAAGTATTGCTAGAATTCATCTCAAAAAGAAGAATGATTTCATCAAGGATATCTCTCATTACATGCAAGTTAACAGATAGGCATACACAACGCATGTCCGCGATAATCCCTACACTAAAGAAAATATTTACAGAAAATTAGACGCTCTTGTATGGAGCACAGTTTTTTTCGAAAAAGTTCCTCGATATTCCGATGAAGTCTACATGATGGCAGATTACTTCAAGCAACACGTTGACTATTTAGCTACTTGCACCATGGATGATTTTGAAAAAGGTGTTATTGAGTTCGATGCTTATCGAGTAGACTCTGATTTTATAAGAAATGTCTAAGAATAATCTCCTAGACTTAGCTAGCAAGAATTCGATGAAGAATTCTATTCGGAAAAACCACACAAAAAATATTATTACAGCTCAATCTCAAGTGAAGAAGCTACAAGGAACAAATCAAGTGCATAAGAGATAAATGTGAAAGTAGAACTGCCAATAGATACCGAAGAAGGATTGAACTCAACAATCTACAAAAAAATAGAACCTGCAAATTAGGCATTCAATAAAACACTCTTGAAATATAAGAATCTTAAAACTTTTGATTACATGAATGATCTGCAGAAGTAGAACACAGAAACAAGTAAAAAGAGTGAGAAATATGCTTTTTCTAAGTCGACTGAAGAAAAAGCAAACTTGGAATTAGATGAACTTGATCCAGATTTTGTTAAGAAAATGAGATATCAAAGAAAAAAAGAAGTTAAGAAGAATTCGAATGAAGGAGGAGACAGTAATTAAAAATGAATGAATTCTTGAAGTGGTTCAAGGTAGTAGTTTGTTTGTATTTCATGGTTATTTGTCAATGTGTTTCAAAGAAAAAGAAAAACTACTTAAATTTTTAAATTAAGAATTGTCTAAATGTTCAATAGAGATATGAAGAGTTAAAGATTTGTAAATAAAAATAGCTAATGGGGTAAGTTCCTCCTTTACAACCCTTTCGTCCTCTCAAATTTTGAGTGAGTTTGAAAAAATGTATGCCAAACAAATAAAAATATCCATCTTTGCTTATTCTTCCTCTTTTAATTGTTTGTTATCAAAAGAAACCATTTTCTTTTTCAGAAAGCAAAATCTTTGTAATGAAGTTGAAAGCAAATGAATTTTACACGTCTAAACAAAAATATAAATCCCCTTTTTAAAAGGTTTTTGCAAATTATTTTTTCTTTAAACACACTTTTATTCAAGCGAAATATTCAAGTTTCTCCTTTTTCTTTGCATCTACTGCAGCGATACCATCAACGTAGTCTTCGTGGTTAAGGAAGCTTGCACCTCTTCTGAGGGCGCACATGCCAGCTTCTACACAGACTGCTTTCATTTAAGCACAGTTAAACCCTTCAGTGCTTCTTGCAAGTTCATTGAAGTTGATTTCTTTAGTAGTCATTTTTCTGGAGTGAATTTTAAGAACTTGTGCTCTGGATTCTTCATTTGGTAAGGGGAATTCAATTTTTCTATCTAATCTACCACTTCTCAGCAGAGCAGGATCAAGGATATCTGGTCTGTTTGTAGCAGCAATAACCTTGATATCATCATCTGGAGAGAATCCGTCAAGTTAATTTAGAAGTTCAAGCATTGTTCTTTGTACTTCTCTATCACCACTTTTATCACTGTCAAATCTGGAAGAAAATAACGAAAAATTAGAAAATCCTTCATCATTAAGGGAAATATGATAATCATTTAAGCAAATCTAGCTCACCTCTTTGTGCCAATTGCATCAAGCTCATCAATGAAAATAATCGCAGGAGATTTTTCTCTAGCTAAGGCAAACGCATCTCTGATCATCTTTGCACCATCACCGATGAACATCTAAACCAATTATGGACCAGCGAGCTTTAAGAAAGTTGCTTTGGTATCAGCAGCACAAGCTCTGGCCATCATTGTTTTACCAGTACCAGGTGGTCCAAACAATAGCACACCTTTGGGAGGGCGAATTCCGATGCTCTCAAACAAGTGCTTATGAGTAATTGGCAAAACAATTGCTTCTCTCAATTCTTCGATTTATTTGTCAAGCCCACCAACATCTGTGTATTTCTCAGTAGGTCTTTCGTCGACTTCCATTGCTTTCACTATTGAAATTAAGAAAATTCATTAAAGTACCATGTCGTTTTTTGATATTTATTTTTGATTTGTATTTACCTCTGTTATCATACTCAGCAGGCAATTTCTCAAGAACAAGGAATGAATCCTTATTGACTCCTACAATATCACCAGGCTTAAGCTCTTCTGCGTCGACTAAACCAATAACTGGAAGGAATACTGATTGCTTAGTAGATGTCTTCACAACAACGGCTTTTCCCTGTCTAGTGGAGTTAATATCAACTGTAGCAGTATCTTCATCTTCACCTTCTTCTGGTTCGATATCAAGAATCTCAACAATATTCGATACCAAGTAAGGCAATTGCTTATTCATCTTGATCTTCGCTTTGTTATCGTTAATATTTTTGTTGGCTTTGCTTGTGTCGCTTTTAACACGATTCTGTTCCTTTTTCATTAACGAGATATTGTTCTCAAGATCTTTGGTACGATTTCTGATTTGCTCATCACTCAACTCCTTTATGTCATTCAGCCAATGAGTTGTCTGATCCTCTTCCTCCATAGGTTGTGCTGGAGTTGCTTGTTTTGCGTTGGTAGAGGCCATCTCTAAATGCAAGTCAAATTTTTTTAAATTTTGTTTTTTATTTTAAATGTTAATTAACCCTACCGCTTCTATCTTTCTCTCTGCTGTATGTTCCTGCTTCTTTTAAATTTCATTCGAGATCAGATAATCGGCAGGAATCTTGGCTTTCATTGCTTTGAAAGCACTGCTGAAATGATAGGAAGATTTTATCAGGTAAAGTTAAAACTTTCATTCTTTTTAAAAAAAGAAAGAAAAATGAAAACTAACAAAAGATCTGAAGTTTATTAGTAAAAAACATAAAGAGGAGTAAAACTCTTTATTTTCTATTATATGCAGCATCCATGCTAAAATCACACAATACTCCATCAGAATATGATGAAATTTAAGTATATTTCCATGTTTTCACATCTTTAAAAAACAAAGATTCGAGTAGATTCAGGGAATTATTTCTAGAAAAAACAAACAAACCTAAATCAATAAAAATAACTGAAAAAATAATAGCAATGAGTCAGCCAGAGAAGATCGATTTGTACGTCTTTGATTTCGACACAACTGTGATCGAAGAAAACAGCGATACTTGCTTTTACAATCTGTTCCCTGATGGATCTCTCCCAGAAGAATTAAGGAGTCAATACAAGGAGAATTAATGGACTGCTTTCATGAACTTAACATTGAGTTATATGAAAGATAAAATGGGCATAACTGCAGGGTAGATTCAAGCAGAAATCGAAAAGTGTCATTTAGTCGGTGGAATGAAAGAGTTATTTGAGAAAATTAAATCTAAAAACGGTGAGATAATCATTTCTAGTGATGCTAATTCCATGTTTATCGAATGGATTCTACAGAAGAATAACATCAAGTAATATTTCCAAGCTGTTTACACCAATCCTGCACATATTCAGAATGAGAAAATTATCGTAAATCGCTTTTACCCATCACACAATTGCCAGCTTTGCACTGGTACTCCTAATATGTGTAAATCCTTGATTATCAAGCAGCACATAGCTCTCAATCCGAATAGATACAGCAACATTCACTACTTTGGAGACGGTGGAAATGATTTCTGTCCAATGTAATCACTTCCTAATGAACATTGCACTGGATATGTTCGCTCAGGATTTGGACTCGAAAAAAGAATCAGCACATACTTAAGTCAGAATAATGTGCAGCCATTTAAGTGTAATCTTGTTTACTGGAAACAAGCATTTGATTTTCTTGCCAAAATATGAAATAAATCTGTGTTCAAAGGACAAATTGTGTGATTGTATGCATACAAATGTATTTATTTTAAACAAAAATTAATGTTATTTTCAAAAGGAAAAAACCAAGAAAGTTAATGAAAATAATCTCAAAAAAGTTCTTAAGATTTAAAAATGGCAGCCTTGTAGAAAAATAAAAAGAAGTTAGGGTGATATGCAATAGTTTATGGTAGATAAGATTTAAAAATTATGACAAAATCAATTTTATTGCAAAAAACTGATTGGATCTTGCTTGGTTTGTTGTAATAGTGAAGGCGTTATTTATTTGAACAATAATTTTGTTTTCGGGAATAATTCAAAAGAGTAAAGAAATTCAAAAAAAAAGAAGAGGAAGCATCTCAACAAGATAGTAATACCTAAATGGGTAACGCGTTTGGGGGAGAAAACTCAAAGTTCTTCAAGGATTGTGCTGAAGGCTGCAATGGATGTGGATGCGGAGATTGGGATGTTAAAATATTGAATCCTTGCATGATTAGAGAAACTTCGAACACAGAATTGATGACAGTATTGAAAGAGTTCGATTTCAAGGGGGAGACTGAAGACAAGTGGTATGGTAATAACAAAAATAACGTAAAAATAACAATGGAATAAGATAGCTTGGTTAAATTTTATTAGGTGAGGCATAGATATTGGAGCATAAAGTATAAAAAGAGATAATAATCCTGAAAATTGTTGAAAGCACATCTGAATAAGAAGCTGAGTAAGTTCACCAATCGTTCATTCGAAGACTCAAGCTCAATCATGAAAACATCCTCAAACTCAGATGTAAAACAATAAAGCGATTTCAAAGATTATTTGTTTTACTAATTTCTTTTTTAATGTGTCTGGTTGAAAAGTCCTTGTCCATAAGAGTGTCGATGCATTCTGTTCCATCGTTTTTAAGGTAAAAATAAACACAAAATAATTTTAAAGATTCCATCATTCTTTTAGGATGTTAAAATAGGTTTTGAATTGTCTTTTTTCATATTTTTCTTAGAGCTATTTGTTTTTCGATTACGTTCTGACGGATTTAGCAAGTGAATTGAAACATAGACATAAGAAAGAACTGCCATTTTAAGAAGAAGAAATATGGAATATGGCTTATTGTCTGATAAGTGGGATGAAATACTTCGCTAGTATCAATTTATCACATGGCTGTATTAGGAGCTAGAATGTGTATATCTCATAATATGGCAGCTTTAAATTAGCTGATCCTGGTCTGTTCAACTATGAAGTGTCCTACGATATTATCTTCAGAGACAGAGAAACCAATGTCAAAGGACTTATCCTATCACCTGCACAATTACTTGTAATTCATTTTTTAGAGTTATTAGCAGTTTCATTGGGATATTTTTGTTGATTTAAGGGTTTGGAGAGAAATGTTGAGAATCCCATCCATGATGCGCAAAAATCAGATGTTTTCTGTGTTGGCATGGTACTGCTTGAAGCCGCTACACTGTTAAGTGCAGATTCCTGCTTTGATTTCTATCATTGCTGGGTACTAGATGACAAAATATAAGATAGACTCAACGATATCAAAATTAAATATCATGACTCACTCTACTACATGATTAAAGAAATGCTCACACTAAACGAAGTACAACGACCTGATTTTGCTTCTTTGTTTGATCGGAACTAAAGAAATCCAAGGTTCAGAGCAACAAACTCTCCATCATATTAAGCTCAAGCATAATAGCAAATTAACAGCCCCGATATTTCAGATACAGCCTCAGTCATGAATGGCAGCTACCTCGGTGGAACGAAATAAGTTTAGTAGTAAGTACCTAGTTACTAAATGCCTGGTTAATTTGGAGCAGGGGGAGTTTAAAGTTAGATTTACCCTTCCAATTAGCTTTAAAAATCTAATGTTCAGAATTATGGTGCTAATTTAGTAGTCAGCAAACCTTTCGATAATGTTCCAGTTTTCGATTAACAAGAGAATAACTAAGCGCTGCCTAATTTTGGAGGCTACGAGTACATGGGAGGTACAAGCTATAATATCAGCAGCAATAATCTCATGGGATAGTAATCGTAAATGCCTGCTCCAATCATGGGAGGTGGCGGTGGTGGTGCAGGATATAATTTTTCTTCTAGCACTTATGTCTCAGGATTTGATTTTGCCTCAACCAAAATGACGAGCACAAGTAAATATTAGAATAATTGTTAGAAGGCAAATTTCATTCTTTTTGGTTTTTGATTTTACAGAAGCAGGAAGAGAGAAAGTTTGTGAAAATTACAAGAATGGTTCGAGATATGAAGGAGAAGTAAGAAATGGTGTGAGAGAAGGCAAAGGCAAATACTACTACAATAATGGAGGCTATTATGAAGGGTCTTGGAAGGATGGCAAAATGAATGGTAAATAATCATAACCAGTTTAACTTTTTTCATGAATTTAATGTTGAAAAAATAATTAAAATCTTTTTGAAATTTTAGGACAAGGCTCTCTGTATTTCCCAGATGGAAGTACTGCTTATGATGGCAGTTGGAGAGAAGATTAATTTCATGGTTATGGTACTCTATACAATAACTACGTAGAGTCATTCTCTGGTGCTCTAGACTACAAAAATCTTGGAGGTGTTGGAGAAAGATGGTTAAAATATGAAGGAGACTTCAAACAAGACTAAAAAGAAGGATTTGGTACATTTTATTTTTCTAACGGAGAACGCTACGTTGGAGGTTTTAAAGCAGACAAAGCTCACGGTTAAGGCACGTTCTTCGTGAAAAACGGACAATCTATCAAAGGTCGTTGGGCAAATAATTTTATGTCCTGAAAGAGGAGACCTTTGAATGCAAAGATCATAACTTATTTTAAAATTCATTCTTATTTTTGTGCTTTTTTTTTGTTTATCTTCAAATAATCATTCTTTTTTACTTTTTTAAGGCTTTTTAATACCTTTTGAATTGAATTTCATGCTATGGATGCTTAGATTTCTCATTCATTGAAAGTATCAATAAAGGTTTTACATATTTTAATGGAATATGTAAAATTATCAAGAATAGTAGGCATAAAAAAGAAATTTTTAAGATGAATTATTAAAATGAGTGATGGATATGCTGAAAATTTGAGAAATTTTGAAAGTTGGATTGCTGTCTGCCATCACGTGTTGTTGTTGATGCGAAATTTTGACTAAAAGGAGAGTATCTTTAGATATTTGGAATATTGCTAATGCGAGAGTTAAAAGATTTTTATTGTATGCTGAATCTCTAGAATGAAATACGAGGATTTCACCTATTTATTGACAATAATGAGTTATACAGCTTCAATTCTTTTATGCTTATTGCTCTAAGATTGGTTAAAAACTAGCAGGAGGCCTAGAGCATAAGTCTTGTTAAAATGGTAGATCACAAAAACTAATTCTCTCGCAGCATTTATTTTTCCTAACTATCTCTCTCTCTTTGAAAATCTTCAACGAATATATTTTCTTAATTAATTTTGTTTTTCTTTATCACAAATACTGTTTAACTTAATGAGAGAGAACTATTAAGCTATTAAGAAAGTCCTTTGATTAGAAATTCAGTTAAGATTTGATTTTTTTTGTTTTTTCTTAAAATACCCTTGAAAATTTATGATTTTTTCAAAAAATTTAATTAATTCCAACGGAAAAAAGTTACAAGAGAATTAATTCATTTTAATCTTGAAAATAAACTAAAACCTGTTCGAATTGTGTGCCATTCTTCTGATGCGAAAGATAGTTTTTAAATACGCCTTTATTAGTTTTGCTGACAGCTTGAGCAAGAGGACAATCTCCTACATTTTTATGTAGGTATGAACCTATTTTCGTCTTCTCCAAGCAACTCGACTTCAATGCCAGTGATTTTACCTACACTTTGAAGATGTTCAGCAACTTATTAATCGCTTCAGAAAATCACAAAGGAACAAAAATGAAACCAATTAATATGGCCAATTTAGCTGTAAATGCTAACTCCCGAACAATTCAAAAACATGTGACACAAATAATACACTGCTCCATCCATTCATTCATTTAATGTTCTCGATTTACTCAAAATTTCCATCAATTCTGCTTCATTTTTACAGAATTTGAATTTCAATTATTCATTGTTGCTAACATCCATAAAATCAAATCAACATTCAAACATTCAGCATCATTCTAATCATGCCAAACAAAATTCAAATACAACATATAAATGGCAAGATGATAGAAGCTATTTTACAGCTAAATGTTGAATTTGTTAAATTTACATCGAGAAGAACTCAACTAAAAAACTTAAAATTACTAGTTGTTTGAAAAAACTTGAAGAAAAAATGTTATCTTTAGCTACCAATTCGTTAAGCTAAGGACTGAATATGAGAGATGCCAAAGTTATTTTTGAATAAATAAAATAAATTTTATCTCTGTGTTGAAAAGATTTCAAAAATAAAATAATATATTATTATCATTCAATTAATCGTTTGATATGAAGGCCGCATTTAGAGATCATTCTAGGTTTCAAGTAATAGTAATGAAGTTGGCTTTCTAAATAAGATGCCTACTTATTCAGGTAAATTTAAGTTAAAAACCTATCAAAAATATCTATGATTTTCACTAAGATATTTATCATAACTCAGAAGAAAAAACCACATTAAAAACTATTAACTAATTTAAATATTTGAAAAGCTTCCAGGGCATTCAAATAGAAACGATATTAAATATGAGATTGCCCTAAAAGTTTAATTACAATTCACATTAATTTAAGTTAAGTTAATCTAGCCGTTAGGGAAATCTTAGAAAGTTAATTAAAGATCCCTCCTAAATTATTCTTAACCTCAATTTCATGTATCTTGTTTAATAACTTGGCAGTTAAAACAAAAATTAGTTGTTAGGTCTCCCCAAATAAGGCAGACAAGCTAATTATTAATTAGCCGCGAAAGAAAAAACATATCCTCAACACAGGATAGCGCAATGAAGTCAAAAGAAGCTAGCTACTGAGAGAGAAAAAGTGAAAGAGAGGAACTATGAAAGCAGTTTTTAGCCTTCAATGAATCGATAGGATATCCAGGAAAGTTTTTTAGCATAACCCTTTGCTTTACTCATAGAATAACACCCTACCTTTCACTCAATGTGGGGCCATTTAAGAACAATAGTCCCACTCGAATCTTAAAGAGCCTACAACGTAAGAACCACCATCAACTGGCAGACTTACCTAACTTATCGAAAATTCCTTAAAAAAATATTTAAATTAATGGAGAGAATCTCTTTTTCTCAAAGAAATATATTGAAATATTTGTTTCTTAATCCGAATGGATGAAATTGTCCTTTTGATGATCGATGCTCTTTGAAAATAACCATTCAACATAATATTAACGATACTGCTATCTTTTTCCACACATATGAATGCTTCTCAATTATTGTCTTAAATATGCATATGCACATACAACGCACAACAACATATAAAACACAGAATTTAATCAGAAAAAATTATAAAAATCAAACAACAACAATATGAAAAACACATAAATAATTGAAAAATAACGCAATCAGCAAATTGCAAGCAAACAAATTATAAATACAACAACGACCCAATAGAGAACCAGCTACAAACATCATTAGCAATGCATGATAAAGCATAGGCTAACTTAAAGAGACACAAATAATTCACAGCAGCTTAGAATTGTATTGAGATCAGTTGATGTGCTGTTAATTAAAATCAAAATTGTTTTTTTAACGTCCAGCATAGGGGGCATGTTAATTACATGGAGCTGCGAATAAAATATAATTGATCCTGAATAATATGTTAAAAGAATAACTTCATTTCTCTTGGATATTTAAGATGGTTTTTTAAAATAAAAGTCAAAATCTACATGCTTTAAGGAATGTCTTTATTAATAGACTGTTTTAGAAACATAATTTAATAATTATTAACATAAGTAAATTTTGCATCCAATTTCTTATACTTAAAAATACAGATTTGAAGTATTATATTCTATTCTTCTAATTTGATATTTTTGTCTCAATAAAATATGCCTTGACAGAAGTACTGCCATTTATCATACCTTTATTTGAATCAAATAATAAAAAATAACTCAAAATACCAATCTAAAATTAGTTATCTATCTTATTTTACCATCTAACTCTCCAATTATCAAGTGCTTGGTTGATGAGCATATTGCAATGCAACGATAGATCTCCATCATTGGATACTTTCGGTGGATTAAATCTTGCTTATAAATCATTAATGCATTACTCTCCTTTTTAGAAGCAAGGAAGCGTGAAGCCGTGTCCTGAATAGAGCATTTTGACTAAAATAAGTATTTTATCTTGATGTTTGCAGGCAGCTTGGAATCCCTTGAAAAATAATCTTCTAAACATATTGAATAATTCACTGTTAACACCACCAAGAATCTACACATACTCAGATAAAAGTTTGAAAGGAACATTCTACTCAAAAGCTAAGCCTTTACCAGGTGCATTTGATAAAAAGAAACCGAAGTCAATATGGACAATATGTCCATCTTTGTGTAACAAGATATTCCCATTATGTCTGTCTTTGATTTATAAAAAGTAACACACAAGACTGTATCCAGCTAAAGAAGAACAGAAGTTCTTCTATGCTCTTGAGAGATCATTCCCAAAATTAAGGCTAAAGAAATGGTGGAGATCTCTGATATCTTTGTAGTTTTCATGGAGATCTTTTTTGAGTCCATCCAAGGTTATCGAATTCCTGACCATCTCAAGGATGCCGCATTAAGGTCCCAATGAAACAATTTCATAAGGAGTCAATTTCAAATCGATCCCTTCATGTTTGAAAATCTAATCGAACTGATAAATCAATTGTACTGCAAACTACTCTTGCATGATGTTGTCACCACTCTTCAAAAGAAAAAAAGGGGTTTAAAGCTTAGCTACTCGAAAAATACAAATTATTCCTAGTAATTACTTTAATGATAAGATGAGCAAGGCGCCAGCTTTGGAAATGACCAAATGGAGATTATCTGCGAATTCTCTTTTCTTGATCCGATGTGTTTTCACCGAATATAGTAGAAAATCTTCCAACAATGGAACTGCCACCATTGTAAATATTCCCATCATTTGCAGAAGCTCTAATATCACTTTCATCCTTACTGTCAGGTGTTTCATCTGCAGTCTACCATTCTAAGTCTCTTAGATTCAAATTTGAAGGCACTCGCATAACTTTTTCATAGACACAAGATATCCCCGATACCTCCTGTGAAATCAAAATGATAAGCACAATAGTTTAACAAAACCTAAATAATTATCATCCTGAGTTCTTAATAAATATTTCTTATTGAAAAGAAGCATATTCATACCTCAAAATAGTTTTTTCGGATGAGATCTTGCATGTTTAATTATCCATTTTACGAGATTTCAACTGAATTATGTTTCTTTTTCTTAATCGGCAATTTTAATTTTGAGTCAGGCTAAGCAGATATCATCTAAGGTTGAGTCATTATTTTCCCCTGTTGATCTTCTTCTGTTGAAAGCAACACAACATTCGTATTCAAAGAGTCATTTACATTTTCTTAATCTTTTAGTTAAAGAAAAATAAAACAAATTTCAATATTACAAAAGAATATCATCGACATTTATGTTACTCCTTTTCTGAGCTATCAAACTGACTCTTTCTCCATCGCTGTGATGACTGTTAAATTGATTCTGTTTAGTTTAAAGAAATAATTAACAAATACATCCAGAACACCATTTTTTTACATTAACAGTGAGAGGTTGAGACAGTATCTAATCATTATTCCACTTTTATATCTCACTTGTTGATGAATTATTAGAAAGCTCTTCCGAACGATACAACTCAAGACATATATAAAACGGGCTTCTTTCTTTCGTCGAAAACACTTTACACTCCTTTGCTGCGATATTCAGGACTATATGATTTCTAAAATTGTCTTAAAAAGAAAATATGAGCTAAAATCTTGTTTTTTCCAATGACAATGACACCAAAATATTAATGAATTCTTATGTTACTGCTAAAAAACGGTACATAAACAGCAGCAGGCAGTTATGTGTTGATTTTTTATAATTCATGTCTTAAAGATACAATTTTAGGATCAGCATATTTTAGATTCTAAGAAATAGTCATTAGATCATCGAAGAATTCAGATGTGCTGTAGAATCCTTCTTCAGATTCAGAAGAATCTAAATGTGTACCATTTATTCCTGGCTACACAAATAATTGTCTTTACTCTGGGTTTAATGCTCTCTCAGTATCACCACTTTAATCTAATTTACCATCTTGCATCAAGAATTCTTCACAACGCTAATAATTCTTTAAATCTATGTCTTCAGGGGATATTCTTTCTCCTTTTGGAATACCTTCAAATAAAGTTGTCCCATAAGACGATATTATCTCATGCTTTTAAGTATTCCCGGGGTGTTTCTTGTCAATTTAGTTAGGTACTTTATATCCTTTTCCTTGAACCATAGCTGAAGCTATTTCAGCAGAGATTAAGTGTCTTCCTGAGTAGAACATTGAAAAACAATTTTTAAACTCTTCAACGACTTTTTAAACCCTAGAAAAAGTTGCCATTTTAAAGAGCATTAATATGATTAATTTGTTTTCCAAAAATTAATAAAAGAATATTCGGTCTTACTGAGGAATATCTACCATTCCTTTATCAGTGGCAGTTTATGAAATACTCTTCAAATAGAAACAAATCAGATGAGCGAAGAAAAAATTAATATATCCTGCTTTTTTAAGAAATTCTTTGAGCATATCGTTATTCAGTTCTTCATGGAAAACAAAGAAGTTGCAGATTTATGGAATGTAGAATTCTAAATCATCACGCCAGAAGTGATTTTCCGATAAATCTGGGTTTATTCTATTCAGGAATTAAAAGTATTAATTAGATTATCTTTCTCATTTTGTTTAATCTAAAGTGGTGTTATTATACCTTGTCTTATTGAGAAGAGAATAAAGCACCTCTTAATTGTCATCAATGTACATACGGATGACGATTTAGAGAGGATCTTCAATCTTGATTATATAAGAATTGAAAAAAAACAATATTGAATCAAAATTAACTCAACTTTTAAAGTCCTACCTCACTTGATTTTTCTGATTTAAATTGAGATATTAACCTTTTAGAAAGATCTTTTCTGTTGTCCGATGTCAATAAGCTTGAGTCCTCTTCCTTTTTGTTAGTAAAGTTTATGTATTGTTTTTACTTTATGAGCAAATACTTTTTTGGAGAAATTCCTTTTGAAGAGTCAATTCACCTCAAAAGTTATTATGAAATTTTATTAGCTTCAAAATAATAAACATATGGAGTTTTTACTTAACAGCAAGCGAAGCATTTGCAACAGAGTATTCTCTAACAGAACCCTAAATGAACATAATAGATCATTTTAGAAACTCTTTGGTCCAAGAAATAATCTTACCATAAGTCTTTTTGCCTCTGATTTGGATTGGAGCTGATTATTTTACTTCATCTTAAGGATGAGGATTATTCATATTAGCTGAGAATACCACAAGTTTTCTTATTGAAAGGCTATTGTTGATTAGTAGCTAGAAGGAGATTGAAAACTAATTCTTTTGAGAAGTATATTTCTCTTTTCGCTTTTCACTTTTTGACTTGAAGGTAAAATGCAAAAATTGCTGAAGCACCGAAGATTAATAAGTAAAAAATATTAATTGAGAAGAATCCAATTAAATTTGTTGCCAAAGATATTAAACTTAAGAGGATAGTTAGTTTAAAGTGTTTAGCTTATGTGATTACCTTCAAATAAGTTTCTTTCATTTTCTAAAAATACTTTTATCTTTTTAAAAAAGAAGAAGAGAAGAATGTAGCTGGTGAATCAACGAATTTCAGAAAATAAAATGTTTATTATTCTTCTTTTAAATATAGAATCTAATAATTAAAAATGAGAATATAATCGAGGATAGTGCAATGAAATAGATATAAAATACAATGAATATTAGTATCTTATTTCAATTTTTTTCTTAGGACATAAACTATTTGCATAAAAAGTCTAAGATAATTATGTCAGTATCTCAAATGAGGAAAAGGAATGGTCTGATCTTCTTAAGAGTTACAGCTTCATCAACAAGCACGACTTCCTTGAATACACCGTTTGCCTTGATTTCAGCTGGAAAGAGTTTTAAAAAATAATTAAAAAAGATTTGTTTTAAATCTCAATTAGCATGTAATAATAAGAAAAACTAAAAATACCTCTAAGGTCATAGAAGTAGAATGGTTCACCAACTTGATATCTGAACTTTCCTGGAATAGGCATAGTCTTGAATTTGAGTGTCATAGTAGCGCCTGATTCAACATCTCCGAATTTGAAGAAACCCTCAGCTTGAGATGTATCAGAGTTGAAGAATCTCCAAACCTACAAAAAAAAAAGAAAGATAAGAAAAACGAGAATGCATAAACAAAAATCATTAAGAAGCTGTTTGGCTTAAGATCTTCTACCTTGTTGGTGTACTCAGGGAATTTAGCAGCATCTAGGTAACCTGGGAGATATTCAAAGTCATAGTCAAGGACGTGCATGGTTTCATCGTTGAAGTATTGAGTGATTTCCTTGTTTTGGTATAGCATATCTCTCAAGTAGCTAATCGAAAAATATTTGATAAAAATGTGTATTTCATGGAAAAAAACGAAGGAGTTTTAAAAGAATTATTATTTTAAATTCTTCCTATTTTATTCTTTAATATTGGTTTGAAAATAGAAAATAATCTGCCATTGTTTGGGTTTTTGATAGTCTTTTCGATTGAGTAAGCTATCTTTCCCGAGAAGGAGTGGTAAATTTTAAAAATATTGATTCACCCAAACTCTGTAAATTGGCTATTACGTTTCTTTGAAGTCAGGGTCAAGTGTCTTATCTCTGATTCTGGTGTAGGCAAGCAGAAGAGGGAAGGCAGCCATAACTTAGAATCCAGCTGCAAGATCAGCGAACTGATAGAAAAACAGAGATGTAGCAGGCAGAGCATAAACATTGAAAGGATCGCTGATTCTGCTTCTTCTAACCCACCAGGTGTTGAGACCAGGTAAATATCTATCGATGACGTCCTTGTACCATGCAAAGTAAAGGGGCACTGCATTAACTGAATCCTATGGTTTCTTGACTTCAGTGTGCTCATAATCACGAGGATAAGTGTAATATGAGTGCTTAAATTTGAACTCCCATCTCTTGTTGTACGGATTTGCACTGCTGTAAGCTATTTGATGGAACTATGGTTTCATGCTCAAACTACCACTGAGGTTGTTTAAGTGCAAGTTCTTCCCTGCGCTCTTCAAGACACTGTTGTGGAACATCTTCTTTTTTGTTTTATTTTTCCAAATTTAACTTTTTTATTCCTTTTATTCTCCCCTTCTTTTCACTTTTTGCTTCTCTTATCGACTCACAAAAATACATACATAATAAAACCAAAGGATTTTTCTTAAAAAGGAACAGACTTTAAAATCCTTTGCATTATCCTCAAAAAAACATGCACAAGATCCGTATGTTTTAATACAGCCCTTAATTTTAAACATAAAAAAATCTGGAATATGACTACTCCTTCTATCAAATCAGCACATCAAATACTTTAATGAAAATAAATGAGATAAGGTTAAAACGATTTGCTAATAGATTCTTTGAATAAATACTAAGAAACTGAAGTTAAATGATGAAGGATAGATAAAACTAAACAAATATTTTAAGAAAGTGACCAAATTGATCAGTTCAATAGTTTTATTAGCACAAGACTAATCACACTTGGTATTCAATGTAAAATATAAATACTTCATTTTGATGGAATAATTGCTATTGGTGATGTGTCTGGTTATTTTTATGAGATGGCTGGGGAATTTAATTCAGTTTATTGTTCATCCTAGCTAGTTTGATCTTACTAACCATAATCAGTTTCGATAATATCATAATAGAATACTGCAATCTTGTTGAAATACTACCTAGGTACTACCCATATTCCAACGAATCCTAGCATGTATCCTGAGAAGAAGTTTAGATTCTTGAAGAATTCCATTTTTAATTTGAAGAAAATCCTTTTTTGAAGGCAGAGTGTAGTTAATGCGAATGAGATGAAGTATTTTAGTGTGTGTATTTGTTAAGTTAAGGAGAGGATTTTGTTTAATTTTGTTTGTTCCAATAAGCAGATATTTTTGAGGAATATTGATTAATTATGAGGAAAATGGAATAAATTAATCAAGAAAGAAGGATAATGGTAATAAATACTTAATTGCCAGCACAAAACAAATATTATAAGCTTGAGAGAAGTTCTTTGATAGTTGTTGATAATAATTTTATCTAATGGTTTATTTTGTGATATTTGTTATTTCTAATTATCTATGTAATTAGGTGAAAAATAAAGTGCATAGGCTGTTTTAATTCTTGTTAAAATTAAAGGATTTTGTATGAAAAATTAAAGAAATAGTTTGAGAGAGTTTTAAATAGACATAAGATTCTTTGAAAAAGAACACACAGAATTCATTATTCATCAAAAGGTTAAGGTTTTCAGAGGACGAGTTCGTGAGGTCTGTCGTTGGTGGAGAGAGTGAACTTGGCGTGGAGATATCCCTTGAGGTATTGGACCTTAGCGACGTTGGCAAGGAGAGCAGTGTCAACCTTGACTTGAGTGGTCTTCTTGGCGAGCTTCTTGGCAGCTTCCTTTTCCTTTTGTTCGGTGGTGAGCTATATTTACAAAGAAAAACAAATTATGAGATAAATGACGAGATCGTAAAGGAAAGTGAAAAGTTGTCTTTTTTCTAAGAAATAAATAAAGGAAAAGACAGTTGGTAACTGCTTGTGATTCTTTATTTATTTTCTTTTTCTTAGATGAAAACGGACTTTTCTTAATGCACCTGGAGATTCAGAGACACTATCTTTGAGTAAAGATTGTCTGAGAAAACAACCAAAGTAGCCTTATGATGTGATGAGAGGTAAATGAAGTTCAAATTGATATTATTTTAGGAAACAAATCGCTTAATGCTTCTTCATATTTTCATATGAGGAAGCACGATTGTAGTTTCCTAAGTCAATAATAATGGTTTTAGGATCCCATCAATTTGAACTCTCATTTAGCCTCTAACGCGTAACTGAAATGATTTTTCAAATTCTGCGTTTTTTAAGATCCCTTGCGGGGTAAAATTACAAACAATCCTACCTCAGCCTTGAAGAGATTCTTGTGGTTTTGCTTGACGGTCTCCTTAGCGAAGTAAGCATCATCGACATCGGCGGTGACTCCGGTAAGAGGAACCTTAGTGGAGGTAGAAAGGGTGTAAGCCTAGTTGACTCTCTTGAGAGGGACACCGTTGATCTTGTAAGGTCCGGTAACGAGGAGCAAACCAGAGGTCAACTGCTTAAGGAACACGACTCTTCTGCCTCTGAACTTGCCGGCGAGAAGAATCAAGACGGTACCAGGGGTGATATCAGCTCTGAGTTTGGAAGGAGCTTTCTTGGTAAGTTGTCTTCTGGCGAAGGCGACAGTCTCGTCGTCAGCCTTGTACCACTTGGAGATCTTGGAAACTCCCTTGTTTTGACCCTTAGAACCCTTAGCCATTTTAGTTAATGCTTAATAATTGATGTTTTACTTTGTTATTTTATTTGTTTCTTATTGTATTTTTATCTTCCCTCTGAGTCTTCTTTCCTCCCAAAAACCATCAAATTCTGCACCTTATTTTCTCCTCTTAATTTCACCTCTCTGATTTTTCATTTCGCTGTCAATATTATTCCCCTTTCCTATTCATAAACCTACATCTTCGAGCTAAATGTTTATTATCAAAAATCTTTGTTTTATTAAATCAAAGAAAAACAGTTCTTTAAAGGAGTTGATCACTTAAAAATGGCTTTGTTTTAGATAAAAACTCGATTGTCATTAAGAATGTTGCTGAACCCAATAAAGAAGAAAAATCTAAAAAACACAAAAATTACTCTTATTATTGCTATCTAATTATTACTAATTTAAACACCTATTTATTTTTCTCATTTGAATCGTTTTACCTAGTAGTAGTAGTTATCAAAACAGGCATTTACTCAAAATCCTAAAAGAAGCATCTTTTTATCAATAACTGAATAAACATAAATTCACAGTCAATCAATCATTCAGAAATCTGCTTACTAATTGGTTTTTGTATTTGAAAATGCTGATGTTCAACTCAAATTTTTTGTCTAAGTGGAATAAGAGCCAAATCCAAAGAGTAAAAAAAAGCCCAATGTTTAAGATAAATGAGTCAGAAAAATTATTTATTTTAAAGCTAAAGAAGTTAGAGAAAAGAATAACTAATTACTTATATTTGTGCTAATCTAACAGCAGATATTGTATCTTTCCCATTGTTTAAGAAAGACAAATTCCGAAAAGTTCAGAATACAAAATAAAATACATTTGGGATATTCTTTGAAAAAAATCTCTTTCTCCTACAAAAAATCTAATTATCTTAAAGAAAAAGTTTGCTTTAATAATTATCTTGATTTATTTTTCTGAAAAAGAAAAAAAAAATCTAAGAAAACTTAAAATTGGGATCCTCCTTTCTCATACCTTGATTAATAGTATTATGCATGCAATGGAATCAACCTGAATAATATTAAATAAAATCAACGAAGAGTAATTCAGAGACAGATTACACAGAAACTAAAACCAGAGTACTAATACGTTAATGGCAATTATTAGATAGATACTGGGAGGAAGGGGAGAAAGAAAGGAAAACAAACAGCAATCCAAATCCCTTGCCGGATCGAAATAACAAAAAAAAGATAATTAAATTAGTGAGTAGTCGTAGCAGTTTTCAACAATCGAAAAAAGAAAAATGAGTTTTTTCAATAAGGAATATCTGAAGAAATACACTGTTCGTGTTTGTCACATGTTTTCAGTGATAGCCTTAAGCGGCAAAGTCATCTTCGATTATCTCTTCAATACTGACACCAGCAGCGACACCAGTTCAAGCGGCGAAAGTCCATTCTATGCAATTATTGGTGTTATTATGATCGTCTCAGGGACTATCAACACTTTCCTTCAGAAGCCAACTCTCACATTGAAAGAACACAAACCCCTTTGGATGAATACGATGTATGCTAAATTCATCATCACAGTGATAATCTGTTCACCTATTCCAAAAATACTATTCGGAATCTCCAAAGAGCAGCATACGGCACTGCAATTCTACGTGATTTTGGCGTTTATTTTCATCAGTCCTTACCTGAGGTTCTACAGAGAGCACTACACTCAACTAAATCAGACTAAGAAGGTCACCTATGAGAATATGGATTTATAATGATACCACCACACAAAAAAACATAACTTTCACTTTCATTTGAGATTCAATATTTTTTAATAGTAATTTTCTGGTTTTATTACCCGATTAAATGACAAATTGAGATATGTTAGAAATCCCATCAAAATAAATAAAAATAGCAAGTTAAACGAATACAAGAGAGCAATGGATGATAGAAGCTCTTACTAAATAATTATTTAATATTTTACTGTTCTCAGACATTCAAAGAGATATTTATTATTGCTTTAAATTATCATGGGAGTAAAATGAGAGTTTAGATAAATTGTCTCTTCAAGAAAATGTTCATATTAAAAATTTATCTTTTAAATGACATTTTCTTTTATAAAAGGGGACATAGGAGATGATGGGGAGGGGGTGGGTAATTATTTTGTTATTTATTAAACCTCCAAAAGCTGTTAATGACTCTAAAAGAACTAAATTCAAAGTTTGAATTATTTAATTAAAAATTAAATTCAAAATAATCACAGAGATAACTGTGATTTCCTATCATAATCTCAATAAATCAATAAGATTGCTTAAAGGGGGAAAACAAAAAAATATTGAGGAAAAACAACTGCAGACAGAATGTTTTCTGTGCATATGTAGCACCTCTTAGTAAATGGAAACTCTAGGCAATACCATATGTGAAAACCAGCAAAGATCAATATTGGATAGTCCACATTCCTTCAATAAAACACCATTTGAATTTCACCATTTATTGGGTAATTCATAGTTTTTTGAGCCCTTAAGTTGAGGCACCATCGTTTCACTCAGCAGGATATGATTCTTAGGAGAGAAATTTTGGCAATAGTTTTTAAAGATGGCAGCTCTCAACTTGATCCTTATGACTATAACAAACGTCAAGGAATAAAAACTTACATTCACCCCCCTTTGGAAAGTGGCGCAGATCTAATATTTGATGAGCTTGGATTCTTTTCCAGAACGAACATCTATCTGCTCAAGTACTAAGAGCGACAGTTAGTTAGTAGTCTGTTGGATGCCTTAAGATTCCATGATTTTCAAAAACTAATTTGAACCTCAAAAACAATGAGTTCTCTCAAAATAAGGAATTCCTAAAATATTTTAAAAACAAGAGAGAAAAAAATGAATAAAAAGAAAAAAGAATAATAAAAGATGGGAGGGATAATAATAAAGAGAGAGAGAGAACTTATTAAGAATAAATTACAACAAACAATAAATAAAAAAATAAAATAATTAATATTAAAACAATAAAAAATAAATAAAATAAACATTTTCAACAAAACATCAAATATGACATTGTAAGCTGATACAAATTAGCTTTTTTTTCAAATTAAATCAACACATATTGGATAAAAATAAATTAAGAAAAAACAATTCGAAAATAGAGAAGTTGTAAATGATTTTGAAAAGTAGTTCATTTGTCGTTGGTAAATTGTTTGTATGAATAACAACTAGAGTAAATGCTAGATCAACAAATATGGAACTTGTATGAGTTTTTACTAATAATTTAGAAGTGAATAATTTCTAACCTTTTTGAATTTCAAGTTTTAAACATACATAACAATTCAAAAATGTAAAAATTAGTATTTTATACTTATGAAATAGCGAGCTAAAAACTAAGTATTATTCTTTTTTGCTTTAGACATTTTTAATTTAATAAGCGAATCATCATGTTAACTTCTTTTTTACTATTGTTTTTTTTTATTGAATGAGCAAAATTGAAAGTTCTTAACAATACTCGAGAAAAGGGTTCATCTTTTTGTAGGGATACGTGTTCTTGAATTAATTTAGAAAAGAAAAAAAATCAAAAAACTTAATCTGCTTTGTGTTGAGAAATCGATGAATAGCTGATTTATGGGATAGAGAGAAAAAGAAGAAGAGATTGCAGGTTCTGTTAAGAAAATAAATCAAAAAGATTTGAAGAAAAAAAGCAAAAATATTTTACCAAAAAAGGAAATAAACATGGATCAATAAGGTGATAGCGAAAAAGGTACCAAAACATAGAGATATTCATTCATTTTAGGCGAGTTAAAATAACATTTTTCATGTAAAAAAAAAGCAACAGCACAACAGGTCTAAGCTGTAGAAGAAATAGAAAAGTTTCCAGAGTTCAGAAAAGATCAGGTTGATGGCGTATTCATCGATTTTAGTCCTGAAGGTGCGCTTCAGAAACTCATCAATTTATCTAAATGCCCCTTTAATGAAAGGTAAAAATATCTCAAAAACAGTACAAGATATTGGTTTGTTGATAGAGAGAATTTTTTGGTTTACTACTTCTTATTTTACTTTGGGTTTTTTTCTTCTATTTTTTGATTGACTTGATTTTAAAAATAATATATCTTGAAATAAAATCAGATTGACTTACACAAAACATCTTGCTGATCTACTACAGTTGATAGGAGAAGCAGGGAATGCGCATCTCAAGAGCATCATTGATTTCATTGTAGCGAAGAAACTAGCTAAAAATTCTTTTTTTAAATACTTTTATCTTGTCATTTTGCAGATCGGTGATAACGATGATATCAAGAGAACCTTATTGGTGCAGTTACCATATGTCATTGAACATTTGCGAGCTGAATCCTATGGATATGGTTTAATTAGAGATATTATTACTCCTGCGCTTTTCTCACTCATTGGAAATGAGAATCTCGATGTAAATAATCAAGTTTTTGAAGATGTTCTTTACTGAATTTTTTTCTTCTTTCTTCTAAATCTAGATTAAAGAAGACTCTGGTAAAATCCTAGCTTAAATTGGAGACCTTATGAATGGAGAAGATAGAGGAAAATATATTCTAACGAAGGTGCTGAACATGGCACACGATGACCAAATAGACGATAACAGAATAGTTGCAATTCAAGTAAAATAATCCCTTCCGCTTTAAAAGCAAATTTCAAAAAAACTAATGAATTAGAATGATCTCATTTTATTTGTTTTACAGCTTCTAACATAGATGGCTCACTGTTTCGGGGCTGAACTTTGCGAGCAATTTGTTGGGTTAGAAATTTTGAGTCTCGGAGAAGATCCTTAATTAAGAGTCAGAAAGGAGTCTGTCCTAAATCTGCCAACTATCGGAAAAGTTGTTTCTTAGGAGTTCTTTCAACAAAGGCTTTTACCTTTTTTTATCAAGTAATAAAATCCAAAATTGAACTATTTTAATAGTATTTTTGATGCTTTCTGGGATTTTAGGAAGAGTTAGGATCCATTTTGGGGAATCAGAAAGGCTTGTATAGAGATTCTTGTAGATATTTCTAATGTGTGTGTTTAGAAAGTCAAAGAAAATGAACTGACTGAGTTGCTCCTCAACTGTCTCAAAGATCAATCGAAATGGGTTAAAATGGCAGCCTATAAAGCATTAGGTCCATTTATCGTCACAATGGAACACTGCCATCCTTCTGAAAAACTTTTTGATCACTATTCCAAAATGACTGATTCTACAATCAACAGTCTTTCAAATGAAAATGAGGTAACTTATTTCATAAAAGAATAGGCATTTTTTGAGTTACAATTTTTAAAAAACTTTGAAATTATTTTTCAAGCTTATTTGCTTTATCATCGCATTTAAAATCTCTTTTTTGCATACCAATAGATATTAATCGTGTGTGCTTAATACTTCCCAGCAGTTTTGTAAGTGTATGGTGAAAAAAAGTGGCCGCAGCTTTCAAAAACATTTTAATATCTTCTCAAATCAAATATCAAAGTAAATTCAATCTTTTTAGGGTAACTTAAGTGCTAACAAAATAAAATATGTGCTTTAGAAAGTTAAAAAACCGATAGCGTGTAGTCTCCATGTGATTGCGCATCTTCTTGGACCAGAAAAGGCAGAGAAAGATTTGTTTAATATTCTCGACTAGATTCTCAAGGATAGCAGTAAAAGTTCACTTATCGTTGATCGAAATAAAAACTATTCTTTTTCACCTAGGTGATGAGGTGAAATATGGAGCCATATCGAATTTAGCTGAATTCATGGATGTGTTTGATAGCTAAAAGCGAGAGAATTTCTTGGATGTCTTTTTGATTCTTCAGAAAGATCCAAAGAAATGGAGAATTCGTGAGTTAATCGCAAGACAAATTGATTTGTTAGCTAAAATGTTCAACAGTGAGACAGTATTTAGATACATTATGCCTATTTCCTTCAAGTTATGCAACGATACCGTCTCAATAGTTAGGGAAGAAGCAGCAAAAAAGATTCATTCGATTCTATTATAATTTGTCTCAGGTCATGAATCATCTGAAATTTACCTTGGGTATGTAATTGAAAACATCAGAGTATTCTCTATTTCAAACCGCTTCAATCAGCGTTAGACGTAAAGATATTGAATTTAGCATAATCACTAAGAATCCTTGTTTAATACCTTTTTATAAAAAAAAATAGGTTTATTTTGATGTGCAATCAATTGATGATGTTCCCTGAGATTTTCAAGAAATCTTTCATTGATATATTTGAAACTCTAGCTTCTGATAAAGTTGTGAACGTAAGAATATCACTCGCTCATACAATTGCCTCTCATATTAAAGCAAAAGGTATGAATAAAGAAAAAAGGTGTTTTTTATTTGAAATTTCATGGAAATCATAGAAACAAGTTTAAATATTTTTTGTATATTAGGCCCAATGAGTGATGATATTGGAATCAAAAGCATCATAGAGATTTTGAAGAAAGATAAAAGTAGAGATGTAAGATCTCACTTTATCCCAGTTTAAGACTACATTTAAAGTAAAGAAGCTGAAAAACATCAATCAGAGCAAACAGTAAGCACTAAGAATGGAGAAACTACTGATGAAATGAAGTAGAATTTGAATGAATAAAATGGAGAAAACATATCAAAAGCATCTACAAATGGAGAGGTAAAATAAGTGGAGGAATCTAAAATCCTTGAGGAAAAGAACAAAGCTGCAAAAGATGAAACAGATACAAAAAATGAATAAACAGTTGAGGTCATTAAAGAAGAAAAAACAAACGAATCTGAAGAAAAAGGGAAGTAATAACCTGCTGAGGAAGAAGCTAAGAAGGAAGTAAAAGAAGAAGGTGCTTAGAAAGTGGTTGAAGAGAAAGAAGAAAGTTAATAACAATCATAATAAGTTGAAGAACCTTAACAGAATCAGGGAGCTGAAGAAAAATCTGAAGAGAAGAATGATGTTCAATAAGATGAGAGCTAGAAAGTAAATGAACCAAGTGGTGAAAATGATTCCTCTGCTAATGATTTAAGTTTAGGTGATTCAAGCAGCAGATAAGATGAAGAAGCAAATTTAGTAGATAAAGATGAGCATAGCATAAATTGATATTTCAGAGAGTATTTTCATTGTTAATAATCTTGTTTAAGTATTATTGTCTCATATCAAAATCAAACAATTTTAAGAAATTCCAGATTATTAGATAACATAATTAAGTAAATCATTCTAAACAATAGAAAATTCCACAAAGTTATGATGGATATTAATATTTGATGATCTAGAAAAGAACTTTGCTGTTTGAAATACTGAAAGAAAGCGAATTGGGAGTAAATATTTTTGTAAAAAAATTAATAACTTTTACAGTTCTAAGATAATCTAGCTGGGATGGTACTGATCCACTACAAAAAGACGAAGTTCAACTAGTTTCTGTATGAAACTCCCAACACAACGACCATCGATCTTGTGATCGAATAATTAGTTGAAAGTAAATAGCAATTTCTATTCATTGAGAGAGTTT
>Ga0302271_10000658_pt1 | contig 33819 bp, 11 predicted proteins | sample III_Bog_N1_1_FD_198767 | JGI IMG/M metagenome (GOLD analysis project Ga0302271, IMG submission 198767) | Peat permafrost microbial communities from Stordalen Mire near Abisko, Sweden - III_Bog_N1_1 | ecosystem: Environmental > Terrestrial > Soil > Wetlands > Peat | place: Sweden: Abisko... | reverse complement strand
CACCAGGTGCTCCTGCTGCTGGCTTAGCGAAACTCTCGAAATGTGGATTTGTAATAACTTTGCGTGTGAGATCTCCTGTGAAGAAATACTTTATCTTCCTGGATGTTTAAATTTATTGAGGTGATACAGGTGGAAGCTCAACCCAGTCAGCCTTAATAACTTATGAAAACAACAACAACAAGAATTAGTTTACAGCAAAAATATGTTTGAGCAGTTTTGATATTTCCTAGTTTAAAAATAGATTTACGATCAGTAGCAACATAGTAATTCATTTGATTCACACTTGGCTCTTCACCTCCAAGAGGTTCAACTTCAGGTGGGATTTCACCATAATCTTCAAAATCAGCTTAACCTTCAGCTATGTAATAGTCCTTGGTAGTGCAGCTAATCTTTCCCCAAAGACGCACATTCTTCAAGTTCTTTTCCTTCTTCGTATTGCTTAAGACCTTTTTGGTAGAAAAGAATTTATTTTAGCATTTCAAACTGTTTGCTATGCTCTCTCAAAGATCCTTTCTAATATTTTAGCTTATTTCATAGTATCTTCCAACATAATTTTGTTTACTGTTAAAGCACGGAAGATTTTATAGGATTCTTCTTCACCAAATCCGATGCCAGCCCACTCAAACCTTCAAAAAACAAAATACACTAATATTTCTTTGTTGTGAATAATTAAGAATCAAATAAGAAAACTTGCAAACCCTTCTTTCTTTTATGATCCTTTTTACCATTTCGCTTCTTCAACAAAATTCGGAACGAATCCAATAGCCCCAACAGGAGCTAGATTATCTTCTTCTCCTTCCATTAATGGCTTTGAAAAACAAACAAACAAAATTTAATTCCTTATCCTAAAGACACATTGAACCCTTATTTTACATCAAGAAGTTTCTTATTAGCTTAGAAGACTTCCTTCACGTCTGCGTATTTCTCTCTGAGCCTTGCAGAGTTATCTTGAAACTCATCATGCTTTTTGAAATCATATTTCGTGAGCTTCACTGAATGGGAATAATCTTCGAAGACATCATAAGCATTCTTTGGATCGTCGAGAAGCAGTTTAGTGAACACATTCGATAAATGAGCTAAAAGAGTCTGTCCTTCTTTGTCTTTCACTTGCTCAAGGGAACTTTTCAAACTTTATGAGGTTTTAAGTGTTGTTTAGCTCATCTTTTGGCGTTATCTTTCAAAAATATGTTAATTTTTATCTTTTATTCCTTGAAAAAAAGAAAACAGCCTTTCAGAATGATTAAATTAAGAAATCAACTTGTTTTCTTCTTTCTCTCTTTTGCATTATTTTTACAATAAGGAAACATTCAAAATCTACATTGAAATTGCTTCTCATTTTGAAACAGTTTCCCCTTTTTTCACAACTAATTAAATTGTTTATGAGGGATTTCCTAGTACATCTGATTAGTGATTTTTTTTGTTGAGTTTAAGCAATTTTCAACAATTACTTTTAAAAAAGAATATAGCTAGCTTTTCAAGGCGCTAAGCATTTTTAGAATAATAAATCTGTTAAATATCATTTTATCTGCTTTGAAACTTCTCTAAGAAGAATAATTCAACATAAAATAAATCTTATTTTCCACTGCACAAACCTCTTTTACAAATGAAAGAGAAAGAGAGAGATAAATGATAATTTAAGGAATTTGAGATAAACAAAAATAAATAAGAATCACTTATTTTTTTATTACAATCCTGTGAATTTTATATTGAATTCACTGATATTATGAGCCTATTTTTATCCTTTTATCCTTTTTCAAATCTTAAAAATTACAAGAACTACATTAATCCGTAATATTAAAGTTTTACCTATTTGTATTTATCAACCTAACAGAAAAGTCCGTCATAGCCATACTACACATAAACCATCCTCAAACTATTTGTTACTTTAAAATATTAGCAAAAAACCTTCAATTTATGTTTAACAATATTTCCAAAGCTCATTTTAGGTAATCCTTCAGAAATCCTCATTTTCAGGTGCGTTAGTTGACAGTCTTACAAAAAAGTCTAAGAGTAACCTCAATGTTAAAAAAAGCGAGAAGAACAAATATCCAGGAACGCTCTTAATTTAAATCATTTGGAAATTATGTTTTTTTTTTCGGAGATTTAGAAGTATAAATTTAATAAAAACTTCAGTGATCTTTTCGTGTAAGCAATGAAAGAAGAAAAAGAAGAATCCAAATAGAATATCATCCATCACACCCTGCAACAGGGTTTAGTAGGTGAGGAACAGAAGAATTCCATTGAAAGTGATGAAAGCTTTGAGGTATTAGAAAGGCGTCCCAGACACAAATCGACTTTCGCAGCATATGTCAAACCGAATTTCTATAGATTAGGAACCACCGAAGAAATGCAAACATCGCAATAACTTAACCATGATCATGACCATGAACATGGAATGAGTGACCCAGAAGATACAGAAAGAAAATAGCAATTAGAAAACCAGCGCTAAAAAATAAAATAGCGTTTAACAGATGGGTATTTCAACACAAATAAATCTAAAGGTGTAGGTTTCAAGACAAAGAAGCATATTTATGGGCGTAAAGCTACATATCTCCCTAAAGCTGATAAAAAGCGTTTATCTATGAGGATAGTTGACTAATATCGCACATATCCGTTGAATTACATCGATCATGGCTATGGCGGAATCATAAATATTCTCATATGGATCTGCAATGTGTACATGCATTATTTCAGTAATTTAATGCGGTTTTTAGGTGGTTTTGTAGATAAACTTCAAGAAAACTACAGCCCTAATAACGTTGGATATGCGATGATGACATTATCTATTCTCCTTTATCTAGTCCCAACAATATTTATTAAATGCAGTAAAACAGTAGATTTCTCATTGGCAGTGATGACTAGAGGATTAATTGCTATGATATTGATATTCTAAATGGCGCATGTCACAAACACCGAACTAACGAGATTCCCTGGGAATGACATCACATACTTAACTTACAAGGGTGTACTGACTGCAGTATCTTAACTTTACTTCTTTTTCACTCTCGGAAAGCTACCACTTTCAATAAACATGATCATCTCAAATACCGGTCCAATTTTCGTCTTCATCATCTCCGTCTTTTTCTTCAACGGAGAAATGCACAGAAAAGACTTTATTGGTATTCTCATAGCTGTAGCGGGTGTACTCTGTGTCTCTAATCCATAGTTTGTACACTCACTTTTCTACAAGGATGAAGTTGTAATCGTAGATGATACTTCTCCCGCAACAATTTAGCCACCTCCAAAATATCAATATGCTGAAGGATCCGAAAGATATTTATACATAATAGTGTTTTTAGTGATTTACGTTGGATGGGCATATGGTGTCTTGATAGTCAAGAAACTTGAAAAAGCAAATACTCTAGCTATGAATTTCTTTGTAGCACTTTCGTTTTTCTTGGTTGGTGCATTCACTATTTTCTTTAGGCCTTCTACGATCTTTGATTTATCTTTAATGGATATCTTCAATCTTTTCTTTACAATTGGCTTATTTGCGTTTGGATCGCAGTACACATTTATCACGTCCACATTTTTAAATCACAACCATGGACCACTCACTATGCTTGGATATCTCAATGTGGTATTGTCATATATTATCTAGATAATATTCTTTGGAGAGATTCCCACGACAATCGAAATTATTGGGTCAGTGCTTGTATTACTCGGAGTTGCTAAGATTCTCATTAATTGAAGGGAGAATATGCATCGAATATTCCTTTATTATGACATATCAGTTAAAAGAGGATTCTATTTCTAAATTAATCTCATTTTCAACAAATTCATCCAAAAATGAATAAAACCTCCTTCAAAATATTCTCATTTCTTGTGTGTTTAGCACAAGAAAAAGGTTATCTATTTCTTTTTTATGTGATGTAGAATGTTTTTCACTTTCATGAGATAAAAGAAATAGAACAAAAACAATTTTCTTATCACACCCTCTTTATTTTAGAAGATACGCTTTGAATTATGTTCTTGGATTAGATATGTGTCTCTTTAAGGATGAATCTGATAGTGAAATTGCTTTTTATCGCTTCTAATTTGAAGATTCCCTGGATAATTAATCATAAAACCTTTCTGATTTTTCTCAAAAGATATTAAAACTACAACTTAAACAACCACTAAGAAATCAAAGCAAAGACTATAAAAACAATACAATCAGCACTTAAAACATGAGAGCACTCTTAAGAAATTCTATTGGATTCAGCAAGTTTTGCGTGATGAGTAATTATCATTCATTCTCAAATATGATGAAGCCAATAATTCACTTTTCTGTGTATCTCACAATTTGTTAACATGTATTTTCATATTGAAACAACAATAAAAAAACAGGAAACAAAGGTACTGGAAGCGTAGAGCATATTTTGAATGCATTGTCTCCACTCGATGGTAGATATGAAAAAAGCATTGTTGGATTGAAAGACTACTTCTCAGAAAAAGCTCTAATCAAGTAAAAATGAAACTACCAAAATATTGTTAAACAAATAACATATTTTTCTATTTATAGATACCGAATAACTGTGGAGATAGAGTGGCTAACTTTCTTATTGTAGAAGAATATGGTGAAAAATGATAAAGGAGAGCCAATTTAGATCTCACCTTTAGATTTAGGTAAATAGACAATATGTTGGTTTGTTCAAATAATTCCTGAACGGAATAAAAAGTGATCTAATATTTGTCTTTATTCATTTTTTGTTGTGAAATTCGCAGTCCATTTAGAACAAATCGTTCATAAATTCGATATGGAAGGAGCAAAAAGAGTGAAAGAAATTGAGACCGTCACAAATCATGATGTGAAAGCAGTCGAATATTTCATCAAAGAATAACTTGAAAAAAGTAGCTTCAAAAATGACTATTTTCTCTTTGATAATTTGTCATGATAATTTTTCCCCCCCTTTTACTTTATTCAAAGTTCCTGTATTCAATTAAATCAAGGAGTACGTGCATTTCTGCTGCACATCGGAGGATATTAACAATCTTGCTTATTCCCTTATGATGACACAAGCCAAGAATAAAATCCTCCTCAAATCATTGGAGGAAGTCTAAACTACTTTAATTAGTTAGGCAGATGCAAATGCTTCCGTTGCTATGCTCAGCAGAACCCATGGATAAGTAGCTTCCCCTAGTACTGTTGGCAAAGAAATGGCTAATTTCGTCTACAGAGCAAATCGATAAATCAGATAAATCAAGAATGTACACTAATTAAATACATTTCTTAGACTTTTTGTTATTCTTATCATCCATGTTTTTTTATAAACAGTTGAAATTCAGCTCTAAATTGAATGGAGCAGTTGGTAACTTTAATGCTCATATCTTCAGTTATCCTGAATACGACTGGCCTAGATTAAGTCAAGAATTCATTGAGTCTCTTGGTTTGGAATTCAATCCTTACACTACATAGATTGAACCTCATGATTCCCTCGCTGAGTTCTACAACTCAGTATCTCTACTTAATACAATCTACACTGGATTCAGCAGAGACATGTGGAACTACATTTCGATCGGTTATTTTGTGTAAAAAACAAAAAAGAACGAAGTTGGATCTTCTACCATGCCACATAAAGTGAATCCTATCGATTTTGAGAACTGCGAAGGTAATCTTGGTATGGCAAACAGTGTTATGGGACATTTTGCTGAAAAACTACCGATTTCTCGATTCTAAAGAGATCTCAGTGATTCTACTGTTATGAGGAACCATGGTATTGCGTTTGGTTATTCAATCGTTGGATATAAGAGTTTAGTAAGAGGACTCAATAAATTAGATGTCAACTCTGCCAAAATTGAAGAAGACCTCAATTTAGTAAGAAACACATACATAAAGATATACATTTAAGATAATCTAAATTCTCATTTCTTTTTTTGGTTGTTGTTGCTTTTTTTTAATGCTTATTTTCTCTTTAAATAGCATTGGGAGGTGCTTGCTGAACCTATTCAGACAGTGATGCGAAAATACGGCATGGAGAATCCTTACGAGTTGCTCAAGGACATGACAAGAGGCAAGAGTGTTGTCACAAAGGACGATTTGCATGTCTTAATCAAAAAGCTAAAATTACCTGCTGACCAGAAAAAGAAACTCTTAGATCTCACACCAAGTAATTATATTGGAAACGCTGCAGAGATGGCTCTCACAAAGAAATACCTGAACTGAATTATGGATTTTTAAAATAATAAATCGTGTCTCAAGTGATTAAAATAATCTGCTTCTCCCCAAAATATGCTTTATTGATATGAAGCGCGTTAATTCAAAATATGTGCTTTAGAACTTCTTGCCTTTTTATTTTTTTCCTTTGTGCTCCCTCCCCAAATTTCGATTCTCTAAAAATAGTGCTTGTTTGGGGGGAAGAAAAGAATAGTTTCTTGAGATTAAACGAAAGATTGGCAGGATATTTTTTTTTGAGGATTTTTTGATGAGAAAATATTGTATTAGATGAATCAAATAAGAGTAAAATTACTTAAGAAATCGAGCTTTTTAAGTAACAATCTGAAATAAACGAGTATAAGCAAGAAAACAATGCAATATTATTATTATTATTAAAACTAAATATCATAAACTTCCATTTTAGAATGAAATTTTCCAAAGATTCAAAGATTGAGAAAATTGCCAGAAAAAGAATTATCAATATTACTTCATTTATTTATTTTCATATTTTTCAGAATCATATTTCTAGTTAGATCCTCATTGAATATTTTACTTCTATCTGTATTTAGATATCTTCCCTTCAATTAGATTGACTAGAAGAATAAATAGGTAAAGCCCAAAGAGTTATTTTTGTCTTTAAATTGTAATATTTCATACACTCTGCAGCAGCTCGTATTTCTCAGGAAAATATTTCAAAAACTCCTCAAATTCAAAAAGCCAAGATAATATCCAGTGAATGCTATTATTTCTACTTGCTTTATCTTGGAACTTAGAAATTTAAGGGCTTTATCGAAAATCGAAAGTTTACTAAGGACAAGGCTCATTTTTGATCAAATCTATATGTTTAGAGAATGATGTGTTTCACTCGTATCATCTAAAAATACCTATCGATCGTTAGAAACGAAGAAAGTTAACTCCATCATGGCTGAAAAGAGGGAAAAATAAAAATAACTTTGTCAGTTAATCCCCTTTAAATATTGCACTGCTTGAATAGAAAAGAAGATGAAGAAAAAAGGTTCGTACTATGCCTTCGATTGGACATAATTAATAGCGGTTCATACTAAAGTTTGTCATTGGTCTATGTACGTCAACGTACAAACTAGATAATATGTTAAATTTTTGTTTCAGTTAGTTCCCCAATTACGTATTGTTAAATCTGTTTGATTCTGGTTAACGTGTTTAACTATATCAATCTCTTGAGAGTGTTGTACTCAGTCTCCTTTGATTTTAAACATAAAGACACTTCATTATCGAAATTTAAATAATTTTCATAATATTTTTCTTTTACAAAGGAAATTTCTTCATATCCTTCGGTTGGACAAAATACCAATCTTATTGAGTATCTTTTTTAAAACTTCTCTAAACCTATGATTGCAACCTTTAAGGTATTCGTTCATTCCTAAGCAATGTGTTTATTAGTCGTTTGTATTGAAGAAACATATTAAATAACGTCATAGAAATTAAATGAGATTCACGTAAATTTCTATGTTAAAAATGCATTGCATATTAATATGAAAAGTAGATCAAGAAATGATGGGCTAATTTAATGTGAGCAACTTTAGACTCTTTTCACCCAATAAAAACACGAGATCTGTCCTGGTTCAATTATGTAATCTGATTTAAAGTTAAGTTAGTAAGAAATTTCGTGGACTCTAGTATTTCCTTGTGTGTTGCTTGAAAGGTGCTGGCTGTTTATCTCCCATTTTAATAATTATTAGTATTAAAGAATATTTACACAATATTGCCATTTCTCGGTATTACTTCGATTTACAACTGCCTTTCAAATCTTTTTGCTTTCAAAATCATCCAAAAACTTATCTAAAACAAAAATGGGCCCACCTCGTAGTCCTGGAGACAATCAAATACTCATTCCTCTGATCGACATGGCTCCATGCTCAAAGCAATCTTCGACTTCTCGGAAATATTAATCCGAATATATCAAGAGTAATTAAATCAGAGCAGAGAGTTCAGAGAATAGCTCAACTGCAACAATCAACGAAGATCTCGAAAAACACTAGTCGCATCGCACATATAAAAAGAGATACTCTGAAGGGTATTTCATGTCGAATATCCAAAATGAGTATGTCTTTCAGAAGACCTCTTTCATAGAATTATCAATGGGAGTGTTTCCAGCACTCAATTCTTAAGAAAAGACAAACACTTTTATTCCATTAAATAACCAATATCCCATCAGTGCCCTTTAATCTGAAAAACAATCAGACAATATTGATATTTTAAGTAAAGTAATCACCTTTTGCACATCTAAACTCACTTATCTAGAAAACAAATACTCTCCTTCAACAGTCGGCTTTGCTATGATGGGAATCTCAACCGTCTTGCAGCTGATCCCAACACTTTACGTGAAATGTAACCCTCGAGTGGACTACACAATTGCCCTCATGATGCGAGGACTCTTCACGATGATCACAATCGCCTTAGTTGCAAAAAACTAAAAAATCCCATTAGTTGGATTCTGCAGGCAAGACATGCGGATATTATTCACCCGAGCGATCCTAGCAGCTGTCCCTCAACTCTACTTTTACTTCGCTGTCACCAAGCTACCATTATCTCTAGGATACATTATCTTCAACACTGGCCCAATATTTGTCTTTTTGCTTTCAGTTCTGCTCTTCAACGGAAGCATTCATAGCCGAGAAGTCATCGGGATTATTATCGCAGTCATCGGTATGCTAGCAGTCACTAACCCGTAGATTTTCAATAGTCTGATCTTTAGTATCTCAGATGATTCAGCCTTAACCTCTGACACACTTCCCCATTCTCATAAACAATTCGAATATGCCCAAGGAATCGACAGATTGATCTACACATTTTTCTTTGTACTGGTGTATGTTGGCTGGGCATACGGGATTCTAATCGTGAATAAACTCAAAGAAGCTAACACTTATGCGATGAATTTCTTCGTAGCGTTAGCTTGCTTTCTATTTGGCTTGGGATCGTTTATTTCTCGTGGAGTAGCGTTCCCAGAACTTTCACTACTTGATGTGGTTTAATTGATATTTATTGTTGGGTTCTTTAGTTTTTTATACTAGTACACGTTCATAACTGCGACGTTTCTCAACACGAACCACGGACCACTGTCAATGCTTAATTTCCTCTCCGTAGTCGAAGCATACATAATTTAGATTGCATTCTTCGATGAAATACCTTCTCTAGTTGAAGTTGCAGGATCAGTTCTCGTGCTTCTTGGGCTACTTAAAATTCTCATACATTGATAAACCAGAAAAACAATTTCTATCTGATTTCCACAACGTGCAGGACAGAATACAATATGATAACATATAACAATAATTTCTTATTCTAACAAGCCTATTTATTCTTTCTCCATTCAAGATCAAACCTTCTCACAGCTTTTAAACCTTTCTTTCAATAATAGAATTGTAAACATAGCTATATTTATCTTTATGTAAGTATTTTAGATAGCAATTTATAATTTTCTCAAGTTCGATTGATTTAAATACATATTTTCCTTATAACACAGTGAACAGAAAGAAACCCTTCTCAATAATCCTAACTAAGAACAATTTATTAGAAAAAGGAGGCAACTATCCTTGAAATACTGTACAATAACATCTACTTTAATAGTACAAATTAAACAAAAGGTAAACAGATCAAGCACTTTCCTTAAAGCGGTGAGCAAAATAGTTTCAGTACGTTCTCCACTGTTATTTGATATTTATATGGACAAAGCTGAAAAGAAAATGGGTTAAAACTTTAAGATAAATACTTTTTAAGAGAGCTTTTTCCCAGCATTCATTTAATTAAACTAGATTAACTCATTTTAATAACTATTAAGAGTAATATCCTATTCATTATTGAGCCATTTTCAACATTCTTAATTACTAGATTGCATTTGATGAAGGTATTCAACTAGCCAACAGTTAAACAGCTTAAGGAGATTAAAATATAATCTAAAGATAAATCATTTTTAGCATTTAGAATATAGTTATTTTTTAGAGCTATGACAAGCTACTGATTCTGTACTTCGTTTTTGCTTATTTCTAGAAAGCTTGCATAAATATAAGATCATAAAATAATAAAATAGAAAGTTGAATATTATCAGAGAATCATTTAATATGACTGCAAGAATAATTATTATCTGATCAAAAATGTCTGAAAAGCAACGCTAATTAAACTAAAAACCAAAAGACAAAAAAATATCTTAAGAAAAGCAACCCTCTCATCAACTTCACCTTTAATCTACAACAGTAAAAAATCAGAAAAAATTAGCCTGACATGAAAACAACTAACTCTCCATCCAAACAAAACAACTCTGGATTTACAGTAGCTAAAGACGTTCTCGATGTTTAAATTGGGGACTATGCTCTATTAAGAGATTACCCTTGCAAGATAACTTATATATCTAGATCGAAACCTGGGAAAGTTGGAATCAGGAAGGCTAGATTGGAAGGCGTTGATATCCTCACTGGAAAGAAATATGAGGATTTAGTCAGAGAAAATTCTTAAATTGAAATGCCTATCTTTACAGTGAGTCAGTATTAGCTTATTGGTGTATCTGATGATGACTATGTAACGCTTCTTGATGATAACTGCGAAGTCAAGGAAGATATCAAGCTTCCCTATGATAATGAAGAACTCACATAAAAAATCAAGAGCAGCTATGCTAGTGAAATGGACATGTATGTAGAAGTTACTTCAATCATGGGAAAATAAGTCATTAGTTCAATGAAAAATACTCTTTGAGCTAAATATTAAAGTGTTTATTGATAGAAAGTTATTGATTCAATAGGAGGGTATTAGAGTAGAAGCAGGAATTTATTTATTGTCTTTATATTTCAACGAAGTTCTTTTGAAGGACACTTATTAAAAATTACTTTTTGCATCCTCGAATGCAAAAGATTCAGGAAGAATAGATAATTCTTTGTTAATAAATATTAGCAATTTTCTGAAAGAAATAGAGCAGCAAAGAGGTTGTAGTAAGAAAATAGTACACTTTTTGTGAACAGAAAGTTACTCTTCTCAATAATCTGAACTAAGAACATTTTAACAGAAAATGAAGCAACTTTTCTTGAAATGCTGTACAATAACAAAAAATTAAAATCTTCAATAAGGTAGAGTACTCATTCCATGTTTGTTGATATTTATATGGATGGAGCTGTAAAGGAAATTGGCTAAAACTTTCAAGATAGATACTTTTTTAAGACAGTTTTTTTAGCATTGCTTTAATTAAATAAGATTAATTCATTTTAATAACGATTAAGAATAATATCTAATTCTTAATTGAATCATTATCAAATATTCTTAATTACTTGATTGTATTTAATGGAAGTATTCAATTAGCCAATAGTTAACAGCTTAATGAAATTAAACTGTAAAATCTAAAGATAAATCATTCTTAGCATTACAATGTAGTAATTTTTTAAAACTATGACAAGACACTGATTATGTCCTTCATTTTTGCTTATTTTTGGCAAGCTTGCAATCAAAAGATTATAAAAAAAAATAGGTTGAAAATTGTCAGAGAGTCTTTAGAAATTATTGCAAGAATAATTATTATCTGATCAAAAAAGGTCTGAAAAGCAAGCCCTTATTAAACTAAAATCAAAATACATAGATATCTTCGGATAAATCATCCTTCCCATTATCATCTTCTTCTTAATCTGCAAAAGTAATATTTCTAAAAAATTAACCCGTATGGAAACAACTAACTCTCCTTTCAAATAAAGCAGTTCTGAATTTACAGTAGCTAAAGATGTTCTGGATGTTTAAGTTGGAGATTACGCTCTATTGCGAGATTTCCCTTGCAAGATAACTTAGATAACTAGGTCGAAACCTGGGAAAGTTGGAATCAGGAAGGCTCTTTTATAAGGTGTTGATATCCTCACTGGAAAGAAATACGAGGATATAGTTAGAGAAAGTTCTTAAATTTAAATGCCTATCTTTACAGTGAGTCAGTATTAGCTTATTGGTGTATCTGATGATGGCTATGTAACGCTTCTTGATGATAACTGCGAAGTCAAGGAAGATATCAAGCTTCCCTATGATAATGAAAAACTCACATAAAAAATCAAGAGCAGCTATGCTAGCGATATGGACATGTATGTAGAAGTTACTTCAACCATGGGGAAATAAGTCATTAGTTCAATGAAAAATGCTCTTTGAGCTAAATATTAAAGTGTTTATTGGTAGAAAGTTATTGATTCAATCGGAGGGTATTAGTGTGAAAGGTGATATTTGTTTATTATTTTTATATTTCAACTATGTTCTCTTGAGGAAACTTATTAAATATTGCTTTTTACATCCTCGAATGCAAAAGATTTAGGAAGAATAGATTATTCTTTGATATTTTCCAACATTGATTTAATTAAGCTAGATTAACTCATTTTAATAACAAAATATAATAATATCCTTCATTATTTCATTATTTATTCATAATAAATACTTTTATTGCTAGATTGAATTTGATGAAGTTATTCAACTAACCAATAATTAACAGTTTAATGAGATTAACATAAAAAATAAATCATTTATAGCATAATCATGTAGCAATTTTTTAACACTATGGCAAGCTACTGATTCTGTTCTTTATTTTTGCTATTTTTAAGTCAAGTTAGCATAAGATCTTAAAAACTTTATGTTGAGTATGATCAGAGAATTTTATGATAAGATAGCAAGAATAATTATTATCTGATCAAAAATGTCTGAAAAGCAAGTGCTTATTAAACTAAAATCAAAAGACAAATATATCTTAGGAAAAACAATCTTCTCATCATTTTCTTCTTTAATCTGCAACAGCAATTTGTCAGAAAATATAACCCACATGGAAACAACTAATTCTCCATTCAAACAAGACAACTCTGAATTTACAGTAGCTAAAGACGTTGCCGATGTTTAAATTGGGGATTACGTTCTATTGCGAAATTCCCCTTGCAAGATAATTTAAATAACCTAGACCTACCTTGGGAAAGTTGGAAAAAGGAAGATTCTTTTTTAAGGTGCTGATATCCTCACAGGAAAGAAACACGAGAAGCTAGTTAGAGAAAGTTCTTAAATTGAAATTCCTACTTTCTCAGTGAGTTAGTATTAGCTTATTGGTGTATCTGATGATGGCTATGTAACGCTTCTTGATGATAACTGCTAAGCCAAGGAAGATATCAAGCTTCCCTGCGATAATGAAGAACTCACATAAAAAATCAAGAGCGGCTATGCAAGCGATATGGACATGTATATAGAAGTTACTTCAATCATGGGGAAAGAAGTCATTATTTCTATGAAAAATGCTCTTTGAGCTAAATCTTAAGTGTTTATTGATAGAAAGTTATTGATTAAATAGGAGGGTATTAGAGTGGAAGGTGATATTTGTTAATTGTATTAAAATTTAAAGAAGGTCTTTTGAAATCCACTCATTAAAAATTGCTTTTAGAATCCTCGAATGCAAACGATTCAGGAAGAATAGATAGTTTTTGATATTATATTAACAATTTTAGTGGGAGTTATTTTGTAGATTCTAAGTGTTTGACTTTTTTGAGCTGCAAGATAACAACAACGATGACAACTGCGAATCCTACCTAGCTTCTTAGAAAAATAACTGCATCATCTACACTAAAGTTCATGCTTCCTTTTTTAAAAATAAAAAGAAATTAATTCAGAAAATATTCTTTCCCAATAAAAATATCTATTTGCTTATGTCTTTCGATGTTGTTAATGATTAAACGAGAAATCCTGAGCTGACAAGCTTGACTGTTTGGAATCCAGTGAAACAAAAAAAATTAAATAAGAAAAATAATAATTATTCAACGCTGTCACACAACTGAACATTTTACAAGAAAAAAATACTCAAAGAGAAGCAATAAAGGTCAACCGATTCTACATTTGATGGCAGCTGTAGCACATAGTCTCAATGATGTAATGAACGTCGATCAGATCAAGAGCAGCAAGCTTTTCAAGAAATTCCTCGATTCAGAGCAAAGCGAAAGAATGATTAAATCAGGGGAACACACCCAACGAGGGTTCCAAGATAGTCCTTTCAAAAAGCAACCAGCATACCAATCGACTCATCTTGACAGTGTTCTCAAATCAAGTTAGAAACTACTCCCTCAGCCTGTTTAAAACTAAGATTCAACTGAGTAAACAAAATAGCAACTTTTACAGCAAAGTAATCAGAAAAGACAACCTATTAAAAAGTAACTTAGCCCAAATAAATATGAGAGCAACCACAAGAACTTGAATATCAGCAGCGAATCTGAATAATCGAGAGCGTTTGGGACGACACGATAACTTTTATTATCGCATTCATATTTCCAACCCCCAACTCCACAGTACTAAGCAAACTCAACTTAATAAACGCAATTCACATAAAGAATGTCTTAATCTCCTGAAAATAATCTCAATCTCTCATAAAAGATCCTCGATAACCCAAAGAAGCAGCAGTTCTCACCGGAAAGATTTTACTTTAATCCACCTGCTGTACCTGTCAAAAGTGCAAAGGATTTGAATATCCAAGAAGGCGATGAGAATTATTAAGACCCAACAACGTAAGTGCGCACGAATAATAACTCCAGACATTAGAGTAATAATATAAATGATGACAAGATGACTTTTCATAAGGCTAACAACTAAAGTAGAAAGAAATCGGATGGGTAAAAGTAATATCCCAGGTAAGGTTAAGAATAGTAGTAGCAAATAAGCGCTGAGAATGGACAATAAGGGTTCAATAATGGTGAGAATAATGAATATTGTGGTACTTTTAACCATGATCCATAAGATCAGCAGATGGTAGCTAGGGATTTAGTCAGGTCACTTGAGATGCCTTAGTTTACATAATCCTAATAGCTTTACCATAATAATAATGAAAGGGAGTAAAATCAACAGATGTACTATTCGTAATAGGAGTAGCTGCAAGGATAAGAATACTATTAGTAGTAATAGATCGCTATGTCTGTTCCTGAGAATGGTTAAGATGATAATTAAGAGAAACAACAACCATCGATATAAACAGCTAGAAAATAATAATAATAAGGTTTAAATAATTATTTATCTAAGAACAGCAAATCAACTTTGCTGAGCACTACAGGTGATCCTTAGCGAGCTCTTGACTGGCAAGGAATACAATCTCAGATGCAGATGCAGGAAGAGTAAGTAGCATAGATTTACTTGAATCTAGAGAAAGAAGAAAGAAGAAGCGCCATACTGTCGGAAACAGTAGCTGGGCTTCGTAGTTAAATTGTCGCACTTGAAGCGGATAAAGCAGGTACATAAAAACAATTTTCAAAAAAGAAGATAATGGCATTTTTTGTTATCATTTTCATTTTCCTCTGAATTTCCCATCGATAGAGATCCGAACTCAGTTGCTGTCCGAAACAGAAGCAAACACGAGGGAGACATAGAAATACATTTCCTAAGTTGCTGCTCTCTCAAGCAATGTAAGAGAAAAAAATCGTTTTAGAGGGGGGAAAAGTTTGTTTTGAGATATTCTAATATGGTGTTTTTAAAGATTGCTGAGTTAGATAAGAGAGTTGAACGAATGAGAGCGGAATTAGAGAAAGGCAGACAAAGTGTGTTCAAAGATGAACTGGTTAAGCAAAAATATGAAGAAGATCTGAGAGAAGCAAGGAATAAAATACGAGAACAAGTTGAAGCAACAGAGTAAGGAGAAGAAATAAAAGAGAATTTATGATAAATAAGTATTTTGATTGCTTTTTTGTATTATCTTGTAAATTATTGGATTTTCTGTGGTACAGATAGTATCAAAAGAGGCAAGAGAATCGGGACGATGAGGTCATAGGCTTAAAGCTTTTAATCGAATAACTCAAAGCGAAACTAGCAACTTTAAAGTAAACAAAGCTAACAAATATTATCTTTTTGTTTTCTCAGATGACTCATTAAAATTTATTACTGATTTTAACCTATTTTCTCTCAAACCAGCTTGACCAATGAGCGTTCCTGTGAGAAACTCAGTGAAACTCAGAAATAGCAATTTAGAGATGTTGAGGAGAGGGAGGAGAGTATCCGTCGATAAAACGAATACTAAATAAAGTTCTAAGCATATTTAGTCGAAAATGAGAGACTCAAAAACGAAAACTACAACTTGAATAGATCGATTCATGATGCTTAGCTAAGATCAGAGCTGCTTCAAACGGAGTTGAACAATCAGAAATAACTGGTTATTGAAAAAAGTCAAAAGGAAAATACATTGATTATCCAGCTCGATAAAGCCACCCTTGATTCATTTTAACTTAGATCTCTTCTTTCCCGCACATAAGCGTAGCTATCTGTAAGAGCATAGCATTCTCAAATGGATATAATTATTTTATATTTTTCGTAAATTTTGATATTTTTTAACCCTTTCATTATTTCTAATAAAAAAACCAAAGGAAACTCCAGGGACATACAGAAACCAGCCATTTGACTCTAGTTCCTTGATTGATTAGTATAAACCAGTTCCATAATAGCAACCATAATAATAATAATAATTGTATTAATACGACCCGCTTAAGCCTTCTCATGTTCGTCTTCAAAAAATTGACGAAGAAAGATCTGAAATCAGTACTCCTTCAGCACAGTTCGCATATCAAAGAGGAAGGATATCCAATGAAAATGAAGAAGAAGTTAAGTTCAATTCACCTTCAAGAATATTCTACAAGCCAAAAGATCACAATATTTTCGGAGACAGCAGTTCAACTTCTAATTATCAGCGTCCTGGAGAATATTCTTACAGTCCTGGAAAACGTGCCGAAATGATTAAACCAAGAGATAATAATCTGTTTTCTACTGGAATCGATGATACTTATTAACCTAATCCTATGAAAATAGGATCTATTAGTTTATCTCCTCAAAGGGGTGTTGCCCAGTCAAGGAGAGGATCATTGACGGAAATGCCTCCAGCAGGTATGAGGAAATAGCCACATTAATAGATAAATCTAGGAGGGTCTTCTTAATAGGATTCTAGACTTCCAGGAAGAAATGACTCTGAAACACTAGAAAGGAACGTAGCCTTAATGAGCAAGGATAAATTGTTTGTAAGATTCTATTTATGAAAAAAGAATAATTTTTCACAATGATTTTTGACTTTTTATTGTTATCTTTTCCTGGAAGCTTGAAACGGAATTGCGACGACTTGAAGACTTAAAATTCAAATCAGGTGCTGATATTAGAAGGAAGGGAGAAGTTAATAGAGAAATTGAATAATTGGAGAAAAGTATTGCACAGCAGAAAATGCAACTGAGATAATTGCAAGGTGCTTGACAGGAAAATCTTTAATTGTCAAGGATAAAAAGTCAATTTTAGATTAAAATGAAATTATTTTTTTTTCTCTAAGCAGAAAGGAGTTTAAAAATTGCTTTATTCATTGCCTCAAAGGAAATGTTAAATCAAACCATTATTTTTATGTTTTCTTCCATTTTTTAGAACAATCCTCTAAATATAAACTGCCAAGTAAGATGCTTAATAGGTAGCAGTAAACATATTTAAATAATAGCAAACCGAATAATAAAACGAGGCTTGTATGAAGATGTAATAACGAATAACAAAAAAAAGTTAAGTTTATTGTCATCAGGCATTTGTGTGATTGATATTCATTTAATTTGTTTTGTTAACTTTGAGAATCTGAGTGAGGAAAAAATCATAACAATTGTTGAAGTAAATCAGAGCGGTTTTAATCAAAAAAATAAAAGAAAGATAGATAGAGATAGAGATATTCATTTTACCAATTAGATGGAAGACGAAAACCCAGCAATAGAGGATGTCTACATCTTAGACAAAGTGATTGGAGAGTAACTCAAATACTTCCATGCAGAGAAAACAAAATCAAACAATAAATGAATTAGTCTGAATTACATTTGTTTTTGTTTAATAGGGGATCTTTTGGGCTAGTCAAAAAAGCAATAAAAAAGGATACTGGTGTAGCTTATGCTGTTAAGATGCTATATAAGTATTACATATGAAAATAATTATTTCTGAATTATGATTTGTGTTTGTTGTTTACATTAATAATTTAACAGAGAGAAACTTGAAACTGAAGAAATAGATAGACTTTAGCTAGAAACAGAGATCTTAACGGAGGTAAGAGAGAGCATTTGGCAAGAAGAAAATAAGGGGAAGAAAGTTCAAAAGGAAAAAAAAAAGGTTTTGTTAGGATACAATCAATTTTGAGAGTAAAACTAAAAGAAAAGGATGGTTTCAAAGAATATGGAGAAATAATAGAAAGAAAAAGAGAAAGGGAAGAAGCAGTTTCTGATTGTTTTTTGTTTAGAGAAATGTTACTTTTAAATAGCAAATTAATCTTTAAAATCATGACAAAAACAAAGGAACTACTTCTACTTAGTTTCTATAAAACTAAAACAGAAATTGTATTCTGATCTCAACATAAATAATTGTTTTTATTGTTTCTTTGCTTGTCAGATTGACCATCCAAATGTTGTCAAATATTTTGAGTTTTATGAAGACGATGATTATATCTACATGGTCTAGGAACTCGTGACAGGTGGAGAAGTAACTACTAACTCCAAAAGGATATTATTGAAAAATTTATTATCAAATGTTTTTGAATTCTTGTAGCTCTTCTAGAGGATTGTGGAAACCGATCATTTCTCTGAGAGACAAGCTGCTGATATTATTCGAACAATTATCAATGCTCTGCGTTATTGTCATACACTTGGTGTTACGCACAGTTATCTCAAGGTATTAACTTTTCAAACACAAAGTTGTTGATTTAAACTAATTTCGGATTCTTCCTTATTTCAGCCGGAGAACCTGTTGTATGCAAGTAATGACCCTAGTGCAGTGATAAAAATATCAGATTTCGGTTTAGCAAGATTTGTCAATAATTCCAATATGACAACAATGAGTAAGACTCTTGAATTTTTAGCACCTGAAATCATCCTTGGAAAAAGATAAGACACAGCAATAGATTATTGGAGTGTTGGAGTCATCCTCTATTTCATGTTAGATTTACTCTTTTTACAATAACCTTGCAACTAATTTGCATTTAATAATTATTTGGGAAATGAAAAAATCTAGGCTTTGTGGATTCCTTCCTTTCTACAGTGAGAACAATAATGAGCTCTTTGAGATTATTGTCAAAGGCAAGCTTGATTTTCCTTCCCCTGCATGGGATTCCATTTCGAATGAAGGTAGACAACAATAAACAAAACAAAATTATCAAAAATATCCAAACATTTTTTATTTCATCTCAGCAAAGGATCTCATCTAGGGATTGCTAACAATTGATCCTCTCAAAAGATTCAACTATGAGAGAGTCATTCAACATCCATGGCTAAACGGAAAGAGTTCCGAAAGCAGCATCCCTGATATTCAGAAGAATATCAAGAACTACCTAAATAAGAAATATTCCAAGGTTAAATAGAAATTCAGTTTTTTTTGTTAGTTTATTTGAATGTTTCTAAGTAATAGAAGTGAGAGGGGTGGAGGGGAGGAGAGAGAGGAATGACAGTGTCTCAATCATTTTAAAAAGTTTACTTTTTGTTTGATTTCCTTTACAAACAGAATGACTTTATCCTAAAACCTACTACGTTTTTCAAGAACTTAATTCACTGAAAAAACCAACCAAACATCTCTATTATTATTGGCTATTTGTACATTAGAATCCTCGTAAAAAAGCAAATAATCTTCATGTATTTAGAAGGCAGTAAATATTCTAAAAGAGTTGTTTTTCTGAATAATGCCCAAACAAATTACCTTCTTTTCCTAGACAGAAACTTTAATAAATCATAAAGAGCATCTAGCAGAAATATAAGTTAAAATTGAATTAAACTGGGAGAGAAGAGAGAGAAGGGGTTGAGAATGAGAGAGTATTCTTCTTCTTGGGCTAGATGTATTTATTTTTTGTTTGGGGATAACTATTTTCTTTTTCTTTTTTCGTGAATATCCATGTATGTTTGAAATCTTAATCACAAAGAAGAGGTTTTTTGAATCTTGATTCCAATCATTTCAGAAATGATAATAATTGTACAAATACGATCCGGTTAAGCCTTCTCAAGTTCACCTTCAAAAAATTGACGAAAAAAGATCTGAAATCAGTACTCCTTCAGCACAGTTCACTTATCGAAGAGGAAGGGTATCAAATGAAAATGAAGAAAAAGTTCAATTTTTAACAATGATTTTTTGTTTTTTTATTGTTATCTTTTCTTGAAGCTTGAAACGAAATTGCGAAGACTTGAAGACTTAAAATTCAAATCAGGTGCTGATATTAGAAGGAAGGGAGAAGTTAATAGAGAACTTGAATAATTGGAGAAGAGTATCTCATAGTAAAAAATGCAACTGAGATAATTGCAAGGTGTTTGACAGGAAAATTTTCCATTTTTCAAGGATATAAAACCCTATGTTGAAATAACGAAATCATTTGTCTCTCTATTAGCAAAAAGGAGTTTGATAATTGCTTTGTTCATTCCCTCAAAGGAAAATAACACGTAAACCATTATTTTTATATTTTCTTCCTTTTTATCAATAATCTAAAAATAAACTACCCAAATAAGCTGCATATTAGTGAGAAGGGAACGTCTCTAAAGACAATCATAATAATGGTATGTGTATGAATGAGGTTTGTTATGGGGATGTAATAAAAATAGTAAAAAAAGTTAGATTTTTCACAAGCTTGCATATGTTAAAAAATTAAAAAAATCGCTTGTGGAAATCACTATGCACATGAGTGATTTTAATTTAATAATTAGTAGAAAATCAAGGTGGTTTTAATTAAATATTAAAAGAAAAAAGAGAAAGAGAAAGAGAGAGAGATTCATTTTAGTAATTAGATGGACGACGAAAACCCAGCAATAGAAGATGTCTACACCTTCGACAAAGTGCTTGGATAGTAACTCAAATACTTCCTTGCAGCGAAAACAAAATCAAAAAGAATAAACGAATAATATCTTGAATTACTCTTTTTGTTTTACAACATAGAGGATCTTTTGGGACAGTCAAAAGAGCAATAAAAAAGGATTCTGGTGAAGCCTATGCTGTTAAGATGATTAATAAGTACCACAGCATAACAGAATATTAAGATTTCTTGATGATAATTCTAATCGATTTGATTATTCTCTTCAAATTATGATCTGTGTGATTTGTTGTTTATCTTGATAATTTCGCAGAGAGAATCTTTAAACTGAAGATATGACTGCACTTTAGCAAGAAGTCGAGATTCTAACTGAGGTATGCAAATTTTAACAAGAAGAATCAAAAGAAAAATAGATTCAAAAAAGGAAGAGGTTTTTTGTGAAAGAGTTAAAACTAAAGAAAAGTATGCCCAAAAGAATAACAAAAATCAAAAGAAATACTCCTACGAACTCTTTCTCGATTATTGGGATTATTATTATCAAGAATTACTAAACCAGAAATTGTATTCTGATCTCAAAAAAAGGAATAATTGTTATTTTTTCTCTTCACTTATCAGATTGATCATCCAAATGTTGTCAAATTATATGAGATTTATGAAGACAATAATTATTTCTACATGGTCTTGGAACTCATGACAGGCGGAGAAGTAATCACGAACTCAAAAAAAAGATACATGAAAAAGGAGTTTAATCGAAGTATTTTATTTTTTTGTTAAAATATTTTTTGCATTCTTGCAGCTCTTCCAGCGGATTGTGGAAGCCGATCATTTCTCTGAGAGACAAGCTGCTGATTCTATTCGACCGATTATCGATGCTCTGCATTATTGCCATGCGCTCAATGTTGCACACAGAGATCTCAAGGTATGAACATTTTTCAAACCAAAGTTTTGTTGTAATTTTTAATCGTATGGGATTATCAACTATTTTTTGGAATCATAACTTCAGCCGGAGAACCTGCTGTATGCAAGTAAAGACCCTGGAGCAGTGATAAAGATATCAGATTTCGGTTTAGCAAGATTCATCAGTGATTCTAATATGACCACAATGTGCGGGACTCCTGGATATGTAGCACCTGAAATCATCATTGGAAAAGGATATGACAAAGCAATAGATTACTGGAGCGTTGGAGTCATCCTCTATATCATGTTAGATTTACTCTTTCTACAATTTAATTACTCTGCATAAAAATAATAATTTTTTTGGGAAATGAAAAATCTAGGCTTTGCGGATTCCCTCCCTTCTACAGTGAGAACAATAATGAACTCTTTGAGATTATTGTTAAGGGCAAGTTTGAATTCCCTTCTCCTGCATGGGATTCCATTTCGAATGAAGGTAGATAAAACAAAAATAATTCTCCAAAATATCAAAACTTTTTTTATTTCGTCTCAGCAAAGGATCTAATCAAGGGATTGCTGACAATTGATCCTCTCAAAAGACTCAACTATGAGAGGGCCATTCAACACCCATGGCTAAACGGTAAGAGTTCCGAAATCAGCATCCCTGATATCTAGAAGAATATCAAGAACTTCTCAGCTCAGAAATAGTTCAAGGTTTAATAGAAATCTATATTTTTTTTAGTTTATTTGAATGCTATTAATGAACAGAAAAGAGGGGAGAAAGGGAAGGACATTGCGTCCTTTTAAAAGTTTACTTTTTTTGTTAAACTTGTTGAATCTAATTATTATTTTTTTGATTTCCTTTTCAAACAGAAAATCAAAATCTTCTTAGATGCGGCAAATAATTTTAAGAACTACAATCACTGAAATTACCAACCGAACATTACTGCTATTGTTGGTTGTGTGTAAGAATCCTCTAAAAAAATCAAATTATGCTGCTGTATTTGGATAGCAATAAATATTTTTAAAGAGTTGTCTCGAAATAATATCCAAATTTCCTTCTTTTCATTGACAAAAAACTTAATAAATCACAAAAAGCATCTAGCATAATTAGAAGCTAGACTTGAATTAAACTGGAAAGGAGGAGGATTGTGAAAGAGAGAGTATTCTTCTTCTTAGGGGCTAGATGTATTTATTTTTGTGTGGGGATAACTATTTTCTTTTTTTTGGCGAATATTCATGCATGTTTGAAATCGAAAAACCACGAAGAAATAAATAAATAAATCAAACCACAAGAGAGATAAAAGATACACAAAATTAGACTAAGTTAATTCATTAAGAAATCCATGAACACCAGCAGCAACGGCAGTATTCTACCAGCGAACGTAGAACAGTTTGACTTAACCTACAAGGCATATACTTACACGTAGAAGTTGCAGCCATTCAAGACTCTTATTTAATCTCTCGAATAAACTGTAAATATTAACAAATAACCATCCATGCAAGCAATCAGATTACATATTTCATCTCAACCAGCAAATAACTAATCTTGTCAAATTGTGTGACTTCAGAGACAGCATAATTTATTTTGTTTATTGTTGTAAAGAGATCGCCTCAATATGAGAAAATTTGCAGAGAATATGTCCGCAGATATCCTTTCAACACAGCAAGTTGGAATAGTCTCGCACAAACTGTCAAATAAACAAATTCCTTGCAGGAATCAGAAAATATGTAAACAAAATGAAGCAAATATGGTCTTTATTGAAAATGCTAATACTACCCAAAGAATCAATAAACCATCCTAAATATTTTTAAATTCATCTTTTGTATTCTTCTACTTTCCAGCTACAAAGAAGGAGTCTCTCTAAACTCGCGCAGCCTTGAGCTTTGGCAATGCTATATCTCATCTATCAAGAGTGATAACCCTGATGATTCCAAGCTAAAACAGTATCCAAAACTACTTAAGATTCACGCATACAAAGAAATCTAATTCGTTTTATTTTTTTATTCAATTATTTCCAGATTGCACGAAGAGTCTGTCTCGAAAGTTGGCTTTGATTTCAGCAGCTCATTACTATGGGAGGAGTTGATCCGTCTGTCTAGCGAGAATGGCTATAACAAAATGGAAACATTCAATCTCTATCGAAAGGTTTTAAGCGTTCCACTTAAGAGAATAGATAATTTTAGAGACAAATTCAATGCGTTCTTGGCGACGTTCTCAGCAGAGTAAATACTCTTAGCGTACTAGTAAACATTTGGATAAATCCCCGAGCAAGAACTTTCTCATGAAGGTATGGATAAGATCAAACAGAGGGAGAGTTTAAAGAGGATAAATATATGCTAAAAATCTTAGTGAAATCTTGAAAATGATACATATTTTAAAACTGCTTGTTTATGAAATAAAACAGGAATGATACACTAAATCTAGACGACTGTGTACGCTGCTGCCGACAAAGCGAAAGGACTTCTAACAGATGTTGCTTCCTTCGAACTCAGAGTATTTCTTTATTCCTGGATACTCAGATTATAAAAATAATAAAAATCAAGGTTTTGGTCTAAAAAATGTTAATGAATTTTGTATTTTATCTTAGCTCTCAAAAACAGAGTTCGATGGACAACCAAACAGCAATGAGTATGACACTTGGATTCAATACCTTTAATTCGCTAACTAGAATCTCCCCACAGAACATATCCAGTTTCTCTATGAAAAAGCCATCATCTCAAACGTACACAAATAAACTAACTAAATAATTGGCTTTATCTTTTGCTGTTTCTGTTTGAATTGTAGTGTGATCGATAGAAGCTTTGGGAGGATTACTTCAGCTATTTGGATGCTGAATCGAAAAACGAAGAGGCAGTAGAAGTCGTTAGGAAATTAAATGTATTCTTCCGTAGTCTTTAGAACAGCGATCTACTGTTGTTGTCTGCGGAATTGGAAGAACTTAATGGAAATGCTTCATAAGCGAGAGAGCTCTATCAAGCAATTGAAGGAGGTAATGAACGAAAAACATAAGAAATAATTAATCATAAAAATAAGCCTTTTAAAACTTTAGCATTTTGTTTTTTTGTTTAATCACAACTTTTGAGCTCTTATTTGTGTTATTTTCTTAGACCTTTCTGTGAAAGTATGCACAAGGTGGAGCTAATTCGAGGATCGAGTAGGAAGTGGATTATCAAGTGAGGTATTTGAAAAGATGATCGTTAATTCCAATGCAATGAGACCGGATACATATGCATGGGCTACCAACAGATTAGCTAGAGCATTATTAAACAACAACACCAGCAGCAGCACGAAATATTCTGCACTTCACAGATACATCACTTTATTTGAGACTGGACCAGTATCTAAATTAGGATATTCCTAGCTTCTCTAATTCTTGAGTGATAATTTCATATATGAACCTGAATTTATCATCAAACTAGCTGATATCTATGTCTCAGCTCTTCAGGCTGTCAAAAGAGTAAAGAAATACTTGGAAATATCATAGATTTTTTAAAATATTTATTTGTTTTTTGAAGGCAACTCCAACAGACCTCAAGGATTACGTAACCTTAAGCTTATCTCATCTTAGAGCAGTTGCACAGACACTAGCAGATGTCAAAATGGTTGAGAGCAGGTATTTTTTTTATTTCAAAACAAACATAATAGCTCTCTCATAAATTTAAATTATTTTCATAGAATTCGAGGAGTCGAGAGTGGCTAAGTAACATCATCTGAAGGACTGAACAATAAACGAAGTCTAGCTAAATTACTGGGAGAAGAAGGCCTCAGAGAGACTGACTAGGACCCATCAAAGTAGCTAAAGGTGGTTTGATTATTCTTTTCAAGATCCTAATCATAATAAACCACACTCTAAGTAAATCACTGACTTAGCAAACGTATATTGTGGTCTATGTATTGCATAGTTAACTTGAGAACATATCCTAACAATCGTTCTTATTAGTCTAATTATTTTTATTACATTTACCCTTCTTTGATATATTTATTGTAATTATGTAAACTACTTAGTATGTTACTCTAAAAAAGATTTCAAAAATATCTCGAAGAATAATAGATCGATTTCAGATTTTTGTCTGAATGCAAAAATTCAAATTCAAAAAATATTTTACAAGAATGCAAGTACTTTCTTTTGGGAATCCAATCATTCTTTGCAAAAAAAATAATATTGTAGTTCTAATGATAGAGGATATGAAAGAGAAAACAAGTGAGAAGTCAATGGGTAGAATGCGATTTGAAAGACTTAAAAACCGGGGGAATCAACAGAAATAAAGAAAGAGAAAGGGGATAGATATTTTTTGATGGATAAAAATTGCTTTTTCAAGATAATAGAGAAAGAGAGGTAAAAATGAGCATTGAATTTTTTGAAATAATATTTTGGCTCTAGATTAAGATTTTAAAATGTGTGGGGTGAAACTAGTATAGACTGTGTTTGCTGCTCCCGCCTTTAGGATATTTATAATCAACAAAATATCAGGAAGATTTAAGAATTTGAACTGATTTAATTATTCAAGAGAGCAACAAAAACAAAAACAACAACAACAACAACAGTATCAGAAGAAGAAATACCTTGCATCTTCCTTTTTAGGTAGGTTGAATCAATAGCTCAGAAATCAAATAAATTAACTTCAACAGCAAAACATTAGACTTCCTCATCTTAAATACTTCTCATCGCTGATTCAAAGCACACACATACACGCTCGCACCCACTAAAGTTATGATTGAAGATTGGCAGATGGAGGAAGAACATGGCCCATCTTTCGCTGTGTTTCCATCAATAGACGAAGAATTTAAATTCAACAGCTAGCTAACTGCCATGTGTTTTCTCAAAGCAGATGCAGGGATTCATCATCTATCGGTGACTTACTCTGCAGAGGGATTGAAGTTCATGAGAATCGAGCTGATGTAGAATAACTCTACTGACCATTTTTCAAAGGGAAGAGGATTCAATATTTAGCCTATTTCCCTCGACAAGCATTGCTAAAATACTCTGCAAAATGCATTTGAGAATATCATAGGAATTGAGAATCAGCAAAATGCCCAACAACCTTAATCGATTTAGCTAACAGAACGCTAGTCTGCAGTGGATTAACTCTCAAACACCTCCAAAGCAAGCAGCATTAATACAACTAACTACAGCTCTATCAACTCAAAAGAAGTAGAAGAAGATTCCAGCAAAATCTGCAGCACTCGCAGTTGTTCCAAATCAACCTCTCCTTATTTTCCTCATATCCAGCAAACTTTCATAGTCACTGTGATTTTCAATTCAACGGCCCTATTGATTTCCTTTGCTATATCTTCAAATCTTAATGTCATTTCGTAACTCAACACAGAAACATTAAACTATCCTGGGAACATCCATTAAGTCTTCCTGCACGATTCTCTTGATTAACTGCTAGTTTCCTATTCGACTTCTCAAGAAAACTCAACTTTCATTGTCATTAAGCCATTCTTTATTTCAAAAGATCTTTTCAAACCAAATCATCATGATAATTCTGCTGTTGAAAGATTCATCTGTAAGTTTGATAATTCCACTGAAAGTATTATCCCAGAAGGCATGGGTATCACTAACGACTTCTCAACTATCCGAGTAATAACAAATCGTAGCATCCCCAATAGTTAGCAGCTACATCGTTTCTATTTAAACACTTTTCATATTTCTTCAAGCTAAATAACATCAACACATAAACCGTTATCTAGTTTATTAAGTGAATCAACTAAAGCAAACACACAGCATAATAGATATTCCGTGTTGTTTTCGCTGTCTTCTAATTTCCTGACAATATCTGATAGCAACAATATGGAAGTTCATGATTTCAATAATCTCTCAGTGAAGAATATAGCCAAGGAATCAACCAAATCATTGTTAGGTTTTCCTTAAAGCAAATTTCAAAATCGCTAACAGCAACAATAATAACCATACTCATCACTGAAATTCACAGCAAATCTCGATAAATCTACTCTGCTCGTGGCTAACTCCTCTACCTCAGCTATAGCACTCTACCATCTTGACAATCCTATCTCAATCCTTGAGCTTATCCCAATTCCGCATTTATCACTGCCGTCACCGATTCCAACGAAAATTCAATCTTTTTCCATGGATATGCTTTCGCCCATGAATATCAGCATGCCTTCACCTTCATGTCATAGTTTCCCTATGACACCCAAACATTCAGCGCATATACCAGCTCTCTAGTTGTCTTAGCTTTCTCCACAGGAGAACAATTTAAATCCTATTAAAACACCACATAGCAATTAAGGCAGTAGCAGTAGTAGTATGAATCCATCTTCTCCTTTATCAACTTTTAGTTCCTTGATAAAAGCCTTAGTTATTTCAATTTCTACTCGCACAACTCGCAGCAATTAAACACCCAACTCCTTGGAGAATCTCATTGAGACATATGAAGCTCTCAAACTCACATCGAATCTTCCACATCTTGTGCTTGTTCTTGCTTTTCTTGTCGATGGGAGGATCATCCCGATACTCATCGATTAAGATGCTCTGGATTTGAAACTACCTGAATTGAAATGCATCAGCAGCTAGATGACATCACTAAACAATGGAACTGCATAGTATGCTAATAATTACTTATCGAATACAGATGATTCCTTGACATTCTTGAGTGATATCGAAAGCAGCAATCATAATAGATTCTCCAAATCGCCGTTGTTTCAATTCTTCAAAACACCTGAAAACAGGCCTTCGTTTAATTTTAATTTGTCGTCTTTGGAAAACAACAACAAGGGAGCGTTTTCACTTGATGGAAATAGTAGTGCTAATCGTAGCAGGAGCATCTTTCATCACAAAGCAACCAAACACACTAGTAATAAATACTTTTTTTATTATTATTTTAATGTTTAGTCAAAGTACAATTTATCTTTTGGTATTTGAATAGAAAGCGATAGAAATCATATCCAATCCATGGAAGAAAAGGCTAGAGTCCCTCAGATACTCTCTCATGACCACAGTTTAAGCTTTGAAATAGATTCCCTTGCGATATTAAAAGAACTACATCACAACAGCATCCGATCAACAATGCCTACTAATGATGTGTAGCCAATGGTATCGTTCACAAGAGAGAATAGTTTTTCATTAGGGAATGGCTCAGATGATAGAAACATGGAGGAAGAATTAGAAGTTATCTAAGCAGTCATTGAAAAACCCTTCAAAACAGAGAGTTCCTTTAATTCCTACAGAGTTATAAATCCATCGTAGTTCAGTCCGTTGCGCGTGAAGAAGCAATTGCCTGATGTTGATATGCTGAATCACGAACAGAAGTAGTTTTACACAGAACTAACGAAATAAGGGATTACAGATAATTCAGGTGATTTGATCAAGAAAACTAAGGAAAATAGAAAGCAAATCAAAGAGATTATCTCCAAAGCTGAAGCACCAGTAAAGGAGGACATGGCAATTGAATTTAGCCAAAGCGATAGTGCTGGATGTACTACTTGCATTCATCACTCTCGAAATCAAGTGTATTCCAGTGATGACAGTCTCAACTCCAACTCAATAGATACATCCGAGAATCTAGCCAACAGAGAATTTATCCAAAAGGAAAGATTCCGTTAGTCTTCAGTTCTGTATTAACCGTAAGGACAAATCAACAACGATAACTTGGAATTTAGTTTCAAAGAAAAAGAATGTGAGGATACAAAAAGAAATAAAAATACCTCCTTGCTTGATATGCTCTCTAGAAACAAAAAGCAGCAGATTAGATAGCATCTGAGAACTAATATTTAGACTCATGTTCAGCCTCATCATCATCACCACCATCTTGCTGTAGAGCATAAAGGATACCGTAATGTCATGTTTGAAGATAATAATGATGATGAAGGCCATAACAAAAGCACATTTATCAGCAGAAACAATTTAATTATGAATTCCCATCACAGTTCCATGTCAGATTAGAACAATACCAAAGAGCAACTCTCAGAGTTAGGCTCAAGTTTCATTCGTAGAAACAACCACTATCACAACAACAAAATTATCTCTTATCCCCCTGCTAAAACTCACTAATAATGCCCATCCGAATTATCATAATCACGATCACCAACCAAATCAATATCACCACTCAATAAATCAATGTCCCTGCATTCCGCTAAATCAAACTCACCAGACACTGAAACACGAAAAGCTTACTCACCAACTCAGATATTACTGAGACGATCTATTTTCAACTTCTCCCTTCATTTAGTTGAGTTTGAAAATCAACATCCACCCTAAGAACTATTGCAGGATCATGCTAACAATAATACTAATCTTCATCGAAATAGCATCCTTGGTGTGTAGCTTCTGACAAAACGAAGAGCGGCTGCTAATAATCCTTAAGCATCACATTCTTCATCCATTTCTGCCTGCTAACCGAGAAAGCTGCTGCATACTTCTTGAGAGCACATGGATTTATTGGTATTTTTCTTTCAAATAACTTTAATTTACCTAATAACTTTATTAGATATCTCTCTCTTTCTCTCTTTTCAAATCCCCTCAATGTTAGACAATTCATATTCTAACAATAAATCTATTTCTTGTAAAGCAATCCAAATCATATTCTCATTGTTCTCCTCATTTAACCTCCCAATGCTATATTCAAGTGAATAATAGGAAATTCCATTATCGTCGAATTATCAAAGTCAAAAACAGATTTATATTGGATATATATTTTTTCTCTCTCTCTCATGCTTTCCAGAGTAATTCCTGTTGAACTCCATTGCTATAGATCCCGACTGTAACCTATCCAGATGATTCATCATACAATGTGCACTATCCATTTGGTTAGTTTGTTCTAAAATCTCCAATTAGTTTCTTAGAGCCTTTTAGATAAAGTGCACCAAATCCATGAAATAAATTCCCTAAGAACTCCCCTTCATATCTCATCCAATCGCCTTAATCTATCATCTTACTAAAGTCATAAACTGTGTTGTTGCTATTTGTCGTAGCATGGCTAATATTAGTGCTTTTCCCATTAAAATCCACCTTCTACTTTTTCTGTAGATTTTCATTAATATTGTTGTTGTTGTTAAAGAGTATCCCTTATCCAGCATATTCTCCATCTACCCATTCTCCATTGTAGACTTTCTTTCCATCAACTTATTATACAGCCACACCATACCCATTCGGCAACGCTTTCTTCAACGATCCTGTGTACTACAGTTATCCATTTTTGAATTATTTCAAAGTGCCATATGTGATGAGATCATCATCAGGATTTGAAATACTCGCAGTCTTCCAGAGATTTTCAAACTTTGTCCGATGCTCACCTACACGACTCATGAACTTCTTATGAGTTGTATTAGTATTAGTTGTTGTTGTTATTGTTTCCTTAGGATTGTTTTGATTTTTAGCCTATGAACTTGTAGTCTAAATAACTGAAGATTAAAGTGAATTATTGTTAGATATCAAAGGCTTAGTATTGATATTCTCATTGCTATTCGTACTTTTGTTTGGAGCAGAAGAAACATTAGTAGTTGGTTTACTAATATTTTTGTTATTGTTGCTGTTATTCTTAGATCCCACAGTAGATGATGTAGTTGTAAAATTATTATTGTTATTTTAGTTAGCTATTTGACTACTCGTCTGTTTACTATTAATAGTTGTAGTACTAGACACCTATGAACTAATTTTAGTTTACGACTGCTACTGTGATGATTATTACTATTATTATTATAACTGAACTTCCTTGTTATTTTTATTGGATGGCGTTAAAGAAGGCCTAGAGATAGTCTCCTAGAATTTAATCGAAGCCGATTTGAATTCCTGTTAGAGCTTTTAGAACTAAGCTTTGCTTTCTGTGAGTTGATATAATGTGCTATCTAAATCATCGTCAACTGCTGTGTCCGTTTTTGTATCGAGTTTTAGATCTTTCTATGACGAAACCACAGATTGGGATTAAGATTAAGATTACGATTGTTTGTCTTTTGGCTATGGCTACTGCTATCCCTTGGGTTTAAAGTTATTCGTTGAAGGATTGAGACTATTACTACTGCTAGATGGCTATTACAGGCTATTCTAGGAAAAAGGTCGAGTTGGTAATATCTGTGGACGATATTGTTCATTCACGATTGCTGCAATTCCACTTGGTTATTGCTGTTGCTGTTGTTGTTTCTGAGATGATAACCCAAGAACAGGTGGTTTGAATTGCTACTGCCCTAATGTACCTGTATACATGCTATTATAACTGGTAGCAGATTTAAACGGCAGATTCACATTAAACGATGTGCTTTCGATGAAAGGTTTAATAGGTGAAGGCTCTTCTGAGAAAATACTGTTAAATTCTTATTATTATGGTTTCGATGCTGATGTGAGATTCGAAGGCGCACCTGCGAGTTCTCTTCTGATTTGCTCACTCTCTCTTGAGTACATCTCATTGGAGGTTACTTGCTATTTGATTTTTTCAGTGCGCGCTATGGCGGAATTTATGCGAGCTTGAGCAGTTTACATGTTCTACGGGAGTTAGAATCGCTGCTATGTGTAGCTCATCTCAGAATTAAGAGAGTTTTGCTAGTTTTATTGCTAAAATGCTTTGCTGTTGGGGTTAGTTTAGTTGGGCTAGAAGAAAGGTCCAGCTGTTTGATACATTGGATTGCTATTGCGGGTAAAACATCCGTTAAACGTAGATGAAGGAGATTGTCCTCTGCTGGAAGGGGAATAGACTGAACCAGCTGTGTGCGGCTTTCTCTCTTGATTGGAGGTTTATTGCTATTAAGGTGAAAATGCTCTGCCCAAGGGGGAGGATAGCTCAGAGGTGATTTTCGATTAAGGTGACATATGCTATCTTGAATTGAACGTGGAAGCTTCAAATCCACCTGTTAAAGTAGCTGGCATGGATTGCATCGTTAATCGACTGCTAGCTAGCTAGTTATGGAAGGATTGCTGTTTGTTACCTAGAAATTGTTATGTATTTCGGTCGAAATCTTGAACAAATACACCTGAATTATTTGAGAGCTACCATTGCTGGCTTGACTGCGGTTACGAAGAATACTATTACTGCAACTTTTATTGAAATTAAGACTGGATTTTTTAAGCTGATGCAGAGGATGTTGGTTAATGGTGAATCTACTGGTTTTGCTGCGGTATTGGAGGGTTCAAATTCGGAGGACTCCCTGATGGGGATTAAAAATAAACTGCTGAATTATCAGGAAGAATATGCAGGTTGCTTCGAGTCATCGATGATCCAGAGAATCCTTGTTGGATTCCTTGACCAGGCAGAGAAGAAGAAGGCATGATAAGTTATCGCAACTGCGGGGAGAAGACTCGACCTTAAAATTAAGGAGCTGGAACAATGTTGGATGGATAGTTCTGTGGGATGCTGTTAAATACATTCATGGTTGGTGTTGTTGTTGTTATTTTTCTTCTGTTTGCTTTGAGATATTTGCTGTTGATTTTATGCTTCAAAAATAAATAAAAGCAAACACAATTTGTTTAAGATTTTCTATTCGAAGAGGAGGGAATTAGAACGACTATTTGAAAAAAAATAATTATCTCTTAATGTACAGGGTTTTAAGAAGATATAGATACTAACTATTTAAACAAATTTTGGCACGCGTTCGCTATTGATATTATGATTCAGTAAAAAAAGAGATAAAATGTTTCTAGCGAATTTAAAGAAAAACAAAAAAGAATTTCTTGTTTTATTTTTGGGTGTCTATTCGTGATCACTTACATTTTCTTCTTTTGCAAAAAGCATCATCGATTTTTCATCTGTTTTTTAATATTGGACAACAATATCTTTCATAGCAGCTCCATGTTGTTATCTTGATGATAAAGTGATTAGATAAATAGTAGAAGATTTTTGTAATAATTTGATAATTCTTACTAGTGAAAAAAATGTCAACAAAGAGAGAGAGAAAATAATAAATTATTTTAACAATCTTTTGTAAGTTTTTTAGCTCCTAATTAGAGGCAGAACTGTTTGAGCTTTGGGAGGTGTATTTAGAAGATACCTGGGAGAGATCATCTGTTAATACTACATTCTTCTAGCAAAAAAGCATTTAAAATTATCTTAAAGATCTCAAATCCTA